>ERZ824600.29-NODE-29-length-196143-cov-35.612210_pt1 | contig 196143 bp, 191 predicted proteins | sample MGYA00519933_ERZ824600 | MGnify/ENA primary metagenome ERZ824600 (study PRJEB31778, sample SAMEA3449178) | human gut metagenome | biome: human gut; feature: human-associated habitat; material: faeces | place: United Kingdom | collected 2010/2012 ...
CATCCGGCTGGGGCTTTCGCCCCCGATCAGGAATGTACCTGTTGAATGTGTATTCTGTTTTCAAGGATCACGAGGAAACTTGTTTTGTCCCTCAATAGGTAGCCAGCGAGAAGGCTCATTTATAGACCCCCTAAACGAAAAAATTTCAAAAAAATATTTGGGAACGAAAAAAGCCGCTGATTCATAGTGAAACCAGCGGCTTGATTTGCGGTGTGTTCAGCTGAAAATGGGCAAAAAAATAACGGTCACACAATCCAAAGGGACTGTGTGACCGTATTTATATCAGTTGTTTTGCCTACGCTGTTTGCGTGGGCTTTTTATTGGCGTTGTTCGCGGATGGCAGCCTGTGCCGCGGCAAGACGTGCGATCGGCACGCGGAACGGCGAGCAGGAAACGTAGTCCAAACCGATCCTGTGGCAGAACTCGATGGACGACGGGTCGCCGCCGTGTTCGCCGCAGATGCCGCAGTGGAGGCTCGGGCGAACGCTTCTGCCGAGCTTCACGGCCGTTTCCATGAGCTTGCCTACGCCGACCGTATCGAGACGGGCAAAGGGGTCGAACTCGTAGATCTTGTTCTCATAATAGGACGACAGGAATTTGCCTGCATCGTCGCGGCTGAAGCCGAAGGTCATCTGGGTCAGATCGTTCGTTCCGAAGCAGAAGAACTCTGCCTCCGTTGCGATCTCGTCCGCAGTCAGCGCCGCGCGCGGGATCTCGATCATCGTGCCGACCTCATACTTCAGGTCGCTGCCTGCCGCCTTGATCAGCTCGTCCGCAGTCTTGACAACGACGTCCTTGACGAATTTCATTTCCTTCGTTTCGCCCACGAGCGGGATCATGATCTCCGGTACAAGCTCCCAATCGGCATGACGCGCCTTGACGGCAAGCGCCGCTTTGATGATCGCGCGGGTCTGCATTTTCGCGATTTCCGGATAGGTGACGGCCAAGCGGCAGCCGCGGTGACCCATCATCGGGTTGAACTCGTGAAGGCCTGCAATGACCTGCTTAATGTATGCAACCGTCTTGCCCTGCGCCTTTGCGAGCGCAGCGATGTCGGCCTCGTCTGTCGGAACGAACTCATGGAGCGGCGGATCCAGGAAGCGGATCGTAACGGGATGACCGTCGAGCGCTTCGAACAGGCCCTCAAAGTCGGCCTGCTGCATGGGCTCGATCTTTGCAAGCGCGGCTTCACGCTCTTCAAGCGTCTCTGCGCAGATCATCTCGCGGAATGCACCGATACGATCAGGGTCGAAGAACATATGCTCCGTGCGGCACAGGCCGATGCCCTGTGCGCCGAAGGCTGCCGCCTGGCGAGCGTCGGACGGCGTATCCGCGTTGGCGCGAACGCGCATCTTCTTATATTTGTCGGACAGCTCCATGATGCGGCCGAAGTATCCGCTGTTCGGATCTGCCGGGACGGTCGGGATTAGACAGTCATAAATATAGCCCGTGGAACCGTCGAGAGACAGCTCGTCGCCCTCGTGGAATGCCTTTCCTGCGAGTGCAAAGCACTTGTTCTCCTCGTCCATCTTAATGTCGCCGCAGCCGGAAACACAGCAGGTGCCCATGCCGCGTGCAACGACTGCCGCGTGCGAGGTTTGTCCGCCACGGACGGTCAGGATGCCCTGGGAATACTTCATGCCCTCGATGTCCTCCGGGGAGGTCTCAAGGCGCACGAGAATGACCTTTTCGCCGTTCTTGCCGCGTACTGCCGCATCCTCCGCGGTGAAGACGATCTTGCCGGCCGCCGCGCCCGGAGACGCCGCAATGCCCTTGCCGATCGGCTTCGCCTTCTTGAGTGCAGCAGCGTCGAACTGGGGATGGAGCAGCATGTCGAGGCTCTTGGCGTCGATCTGCATGAGCGCTTCCTGCTCGGAGATCATGCCCTCGTCGATGAGGTCGCAGGCGATCTTAATGGCCGCGGCAGCGGTACGCTTACCGTTGCGGGTCTGGAGCATGTAGAGCTTTTTATCCTCGATCGTGAACTCCATATCCTGCATGTCGCGATAGTGGTTCTCGAGCGTCTTGCAAACGCCGAGGAACTGCTCGTAAACCTCGGGCAGGACCTCCTGCATCTGCGCGATGGGCATGGGCGTGCGAACGCCCGCGACGACGTCCTCGCCCTGCGCATTCATGAGGAATTCACCGAAGAGACCCTTTTCGCCGGTCGCAGGATTGCGGGTAAACGCAACGCCCGTGCCGGAGGTGTCGCCAAGATTGCCGAAGGCCATCATCTGCACGTTGACCGCGGTACCCCAGGAATAGGGAATGTCGTGATCCATGCGGTAGATATTCGCGCGGGGGTTGTCCCAGGAGCGGAACACGGCCTCGATCGCGGCGAAGAGCTGCTCTTTCGGATCGTTCGGGAAGTCCGTGCCGAGCTGCTTCTTATATTCCGCCTTGAACTGGTCTGCAAGCTCGTGCAGATCGTCCGCGGTCAGTTCGACGTCCAGCTCGACGCCCTTCTTTTCCTTCATCTCGTCGATGAGCTTTTCAAAGTACTTCTTACCGACCTCCATAACAACGTCGGAGAACATCTGGATAAACCTTCTGTAGCAGTCCCATGCCCAGCGCGCATTGCCGGATTTCTTCGCCATGACCTCGACGACCTTCTCGTTGAGACCGAGATTCAGAATGGTATCCATCATGCCGGGCATCGAAGCGCGAGCGCCGGAACGAACGGAAACGAGCAGGGGATTCTCAAGATCGCCGAACTTTTTACCGGTGATCTCTTCCATCTTCACGATATACTCGAGGATCTCCGCCTTGATCTCGTCGCTGATCTTGCGGCCGTCCTCATAATACTTGGTGCAGGCTTCGGTCGAGATCGTAAAGCCCTGCGGAACCGGCAGCCCGATCTTGGTCATTTCCGCGAGGTTTGCGCCCTTGCCGCCGAGCAGCGCGCGCATTGACGCGTTGCCTTCGCTGAACAGATAGACATACTTGTGTGCCAATTCTTTTTCCTCCCAGTAGCAATAGTAACGATTTATTATACCGCTTTGGCCTCCGCATAGCAAGCCAAAACCGAGCAAGAAACGAAGTTTTTCGTCAGTCTCGGGCATTAGAGTTTTGCTGCGCAGACACAGGCCGGAAGAGAGTACTCTCCCTTCCGGCCGTCTTATTGCTGTTCAGTTGGCTAGATCCCGATAGAACGCGAGCGCAGTGCTCCCGTATTCAAGCGAATGCGCGGTCTGTTCCAGAAGCATAGCCTCGATCTCTTTGCGCAGCGGCGCCGTCAGGCGGACGCGCTGCATCTCGCTGTCGGAAAGCAGCAGCATACGCCGCATCGCCTCGAGCGCCGTTTTGGATACCTCGCGCGCGCCGTTCCTACAGGCCGCGCACACCGTACCGCCTGATCGCGCCGCATAATACACATGCGCATCGACGCGGACATCCCGGCCGCACTGTGCGCAGGCGGTGATTGCGGGGCGATACCCGACCGCATTCAGAAATCGCGCAAGAAAGCAGAGAAACAGATCCCGCGGGTCGCTTTCCCCGTAAGCAAGGAAGGACAGCGTATGGTACACAAGGGAGAACAGCGTTTCATTCGGAAGCCCCTCCTGCGCCGCTTCCTGCGTCAACTGAAGCACGGCGCTCCCAATCGCATAACGTTCAATGTCCTCGCGGATGGGAAAAAAGCTTTCCGTGACGCTCGCCTGATTGACGGTATACTTGTCTTTGGATGCGAATAGTTCAAACTCGCCGTACACAAACGGCTGCGCCGCAGGCAGCAAGGGACTTGCCGGCCGTCTGCATCCGCGCGCTTTGGCGTCGATCCTTCCGCGATCGATCGTAAAGATGCTGAGGATCCTGTCATTCTCTCGATAATTCACATAGCGGGTTACGATCCCGCTTGTGCAGATCACCGGCATTTTTATTACTCCCGGCGCTCGTCCTCCCGCTCCGCGCGGATCGCGCGATAGACAAGGTATGCGCCGATCTCCCCCGTTTTCTCAAATTGCTGCCATGCGAAGCGTTCGCTATTGATCTGCTTCATCCTGTCCCGCCTCCTCCGGAATAGTATGTGCAAAGCGGCTCTGCAAGATGAATCGCAGCGCATGGCAAAAACTGTTTCTTCTCCGTCTTACTCGTACCCGAGCTCATGCAGGACGGCGGGTTTGTTGCGCCAGTCCTCCTTGATCTTGACCCAGAGCTGCAAATTCACCCGGCAGCCCAGCAGCCATTCCATATCCTTCCGTGCCTGTTCGCCGATCTTTTTCAGCATAGAGCCGTGACGACCGATGATAATGCCCTTATGAGATTCGCGTTCGCAATAGATCGTTGCATAGACGTCCATGAGCCCGCCGCCTTCGCGCATCTCCATTTTATCCACGCCGACGCCGATGCCGTGCGGGATCTCCTCCGAAAGCAGCAGAAGCGCTTTTTCCCGCACAATCTCGCCGCAGATCACGCGCTCCGGCTGATCCGTCACCATATCGTCCGGGAAATACTGCGGCCCCTCGACAAGATAGGCGGAAAGCGTCTCTTCGAGCGCATCCATACCGTCTCCCTCCGCGGCGGAAGCGGACAGGATCTTTTGAAAACATCCCGCTTTCTCCAGCTTTTCCCGTGCGGTCTGCATTTGCGTCATGGACGCCGCATCGGACTTGTTGATAAGCGCAATGACCGGCGCCCTGCTTTTTTTGAGCCGCTCGATGATTTGCTCGTCACGCTGCCGCACGCCCTGTGTTGCATCCGCAACGAACAGCACGGCCTCCACCTCGGACAGCGCGTCGTAGGCTACTTTTTGCATGTATTCTCCGAGGCGGTTCTTCGGGTGCGTCACGCCGGGCGTATCGAGAAACACGATCTGATACCCAGGCCGGGATACCACGCCCATGATCTGGTTTCGCGTCGTCTGCGCGCGCGAAGATACGATTGCGATCTTCTGCCCAACCATACGGTTCAAGAGCGTGGACTTGCCCACGTTGGGACAGCCGATGATCGAAACAAAGCCGGAACGATATGCGCTCATTTGCCGAGATCCTTTGGTCCGAATGAACACGGGAGCAATTCGTTCAGTGTATACAGCTCCGTTTTTCTGTCCGCATTTCCGCAGAACACGGGCATTGCGGGCTCGCAGAACTCCGCGAGCACCTGCCGGCACACGCCGCATGGATAGGCCGGATTCTTCCCGGAACATACGACCGCGATCGCATCAAAGTCGCGTTCACCCTCGTACACCGCCTTGAACATGGCGGTACGCTCTGCGCAGTTTGTCGGCGTATAGGCCGCGTTTTCAATGTTGCAGCCGAGATAGTACTTCCCGCTCGCCGCGCGAAGGCATGCGCCCACCTGAAAGCCCGAATACGGAACATAGGCGTGTTCCATCGCCTCATAGGCCATGTCCAGCATGCGATCCAATTCTTTCTGATCGACAGGTTTCATACCGCTAACCCCATTTCTTTCAAAATTTCCGTCTGTTTTTGCCGCATGATACGCTCTTCGTCCTCCTGCATGTGGTCGTATCCCAAGAGATGCAGCCCACCGTGTACAGCAAGAAACGCAAGTTCCCGCGCAAGCGGATGTCCGTATTCTTCCGCCTGCTCGGCCGCGCGTTTCATACAGATCGCAATGTCACCGAGATACCCGTCCGGCGGTGCAATCAGCGCCTCGCCCTCCCACGCGGGAAACGTCAGCACGTCCGTCACGCGGTCAATGCTTCGAAAGCGCGCATTCAGAGAACGGATCTCCTCCTCCGTGGTCAAAAGCACCGTCACATCGCCGCCGCGTCCTTCACTGCGCAGCGTATTCTGAACGGCGGAACGAATGAGTTCCGTCTCTTCTTCCGTTGCCGCCGCGCCATATCCCGTGATCTCGACCATATCGTCTACTCCTCCGTTTCTGATCCGTCCGCGTCTTCCGGGTATCGGATCCGCTCGTGCATCAAACCGCTGAATGTCACAAGGAAGCTCCGTTCCACGCGATCCAGTTCCTGTAATGTGATCGGACATTGTGCGAACTGCCCGTCCTCAAGCTTGCCGCGAAACACCTTATGCACCATCTCCGCAACCTCCTGCGGCGATGGGTCTGCAAGCGAACGCACCGCCGCCTCACAGCTGTCTGCAAGCATGACGATGGCGCTCTCCCGCGTGGAAGGTTTCGGTCCGGGATACCGGTAATCGCTCTCCTTCACGTTTGCGTCGCCGTAGAGCTTTTTCGCGTTGTGGTAGAAATATGCCACGAGCGTCGTGCCGTGATGCTCCCGTGCAATCGCCCGGACGGCGGACGGCACACGGTAGCGCTGCAAGAGCTGTTCCGCGTCTCGCTGATGCGCGATGATCGCCGCCGCGCTCTTCTCCGGTGAAAGCGTGTCGTGGATATTTCGGTTTGTCTGGTTTTCTTTGAAATACTGCGGTTTTTTGAGTTTCCCCACATCGTGATACATGCCGCCCGCCCGTGCAAGGAGTGCGGACGCACCGATCTGCTCCGCAGCGGCCTCCGCAAGTGCAGCCGTAAACATCGCGTGCTGATAAGTACCGGGCGTGTTCGTCATGAGCCGTTTGAGCAGCGGATGGTTCCCGCTTTGCAGCTCATGCAGCCGTGCAGGCGTCGCGACGTCAAACAGATTCTCCCATAGGGAGAGCATCCCGACACACAGCAGCGACAGCACGAGCGGCGCCGCTGCCGCAATGCCGCCGCTTATCAGCGCGTCCGTCCAATGCAGGCCGCGCATGGCAGCCGCCGCAAGCGCCACTGCCGCCGCGACCGCTCCGCCCAGCGCGCCGGCAGCCACGATCGAGCTTCTTCTGTCGTTGCGCGAGGCAAGCGCGATCGCGACCTGCCCGCTGAGCAGCTGCGCAAGCACCGCGGTCAGCGCGTCGGCCTGCAGCATGGATGTGCCGCTGCCGCCGGCAAGGAAGCCGAACACCACCGCCGCAAGAAAATTGACGCACAGCGCCGCTTCTTTTCCGATCAGGACCGTGCAGAGCAGCACGGGAAGCATGGCGGGAGAAACGCGCGGATCCATGAGATAACAGACCCACTCCAGCAGCACTGCCAATCCGAGCATGAGCGCAAGCATGAGCATCCGCTTGAAAGAAGTGAACGTCGCTTTATCGAACAGACGAAGCATCGCAAGGAAAACGGCATACGCCGCCAACAGCAATCCGATCACGCCGACGAGAAACAGCGGGTTGTCGTCAACGCCTCTGACCGCACCGAGCGCCGTCAGGATCTCCATGTGCGCTTCGGTCACGGTCTCGCCCTTTTTCACGATCTCCGTGCCGCGTGCGATACGAACGGACGCAACGGCGTTCGCCGCCTGCTCCCGCGCGCGCTCCGTTGCTTCCGCATCCGGAATATAGGTCGGCTGCAGGCAGACGTCGTAAACGATCTCGCCCACGGATTTCAGATTGGTCGGCAGCGTCGTGATCTGCAGCGTCCGCGAAAGGCTTGTACGCGTCGCTTCCAGCGTTTCCTCGGTGATCCCCGTGCGCAGCGCTTCGGCAAGGCCTGATTCGACCGTTTCCCGCAGCGTATCGATCGTCTCTGCCGAGGCTTCGAGCAGGGCATAGCCGAGCGCCGGGTCCGTGACACGGATGGGCAGCCGCAGCAGCATGGATGCCATGGCCGCGCTGTCAACGACTTCGCGCCAAGTACGAGCGTCCTCTTCTCCTATGTCGTTCTCCGCAGCGCTCTCTTCCCGCGCAGTCTGCGCATCGCTCCTCATGACCAGCACGGCGTCAAAAAAGTCCGCGCTTTGCCGGATGAGCGACTCGGCAAGCTCCCTGTCGAGCGTATACACCGGAGAGACGCTGCTTCTCGCGATGCGCCGCAGCGCCTCCGTCGCCGCGGTGTCCTCCACCGCATGAGACGCCGTGATCGTTTCCTCAGCGGGTTCTCCCTGCACGACACGGTACTTGCGGGGCGAAAGCACGCCCGCCGCAACAATGCTGTTCAGCACGAACAGCGCCGCGATCAGCAGGATCCCTGCGAGCGGCTCGCGCCGCAGCTTTGCACGCTTTGCTGCTTTTCCGGACACGGTGATCCTCTCCTTACCGCCGTTCTTTTTCATAGGCCTCATACGCCCGAATGATACGCTGCACAAGTTCATGCCGTACAACGTCCTTATGCGTCAGGCGCACGATGGATACGCCCTCAACATCCGAAAGCACGTCGAGCGCATGGATCAATCCGCTCTTTCGCTCGTGCGGCAGATCGATCTGTGTGATGTCGCCGGTCACGACGACCCTTGATCCTTCGCCGAAACGCGTCAGGAACATCTTCATCTGCTCCACGGAACAGTTCTGCGCTTCATCGAGAATGATATAAGCGCTGTTCAGCGTTCGACCGCGCATATATGCAAGCGGTGCAACCTCGATCGCGCCCCGCTCGGTCAGTTGTCTGTACGTCTCCAGGCCCAAAAACTCTTGCAGGGCGTCATACAGCGGTCTGAGGTACGGATCGACCTTCGACTGAAGATCGCCCGGAAGAAAGCCGAGCTTCTCTCCCGCTTCCACTGCGGGCCGCGTCAGGATGATGCGGTCGACCTCCTTATTCTTGAAAGCGAGCACCGCCATGGCGACGGCGAGATAGGTCTTTCCCGTGCCCGCAGGGCCGATGCCGAAAACCAGTTCGTTCTGTTTCAACGCCTGTACATAGCGCTTCTGGCCGAGCGTTTTGCACTTGACCTGCCGCCCGCGGCTCGTAATGGCGATCACGTCGCCCATGATCTGCTCGATGAGATCGACGTTGCCTTCCTTTGCAAGATCGATCGCGTAGCGGAGTCTGCCGCGGTTGATACGCTCGCCGCGGCGCTGCATGTCCAGCATCTTTTCGACCACGGAGGCCGTGAGCTTCGCCGCGTCGGGTTCTCCCTCGATGCGCACGCCGCCCGCATCCGCGACGATGCGCGTGCCTGTCTCCTCCTCGATCACGCGGAGGTTCTCATCGAACACGCCAAACAGACCGATGAGGTCGTCCATTGCCTCCACGGGTACGATGACCGTGGTTTTTTCACTCTGTTGTTCTGTCACTGTCCCACTCCCTGGTCAAACCGATGGATTCTTCTGTTACGATGGACACGACCGCGCGCACGCGCCCGTCCGCTTCCGTCCATTCGCTGTGCTTTTCCACAATGGCGGCGTCCTTCGGGATCTTGAGGTATGCGCTCTGCTCCGCCTGAAACAGAGCCTCTTCCGCCATTTCTGCGGCGCTTCTTCGAACCCGCTGCATCGTCTGTTCCCGGCACACCGCATCCGTTACGGTGAGCGGAACGAGCAGATCCGTCACCGTCCGCGTCGTCACATCCGTGAGTTCATAGGCGCCGTAAGGGATCTTCGTTTCAAACAAAAGCACCCCGGCCGCGCGGATGCACCGATACGCCAAGCATTCCCCGCTGTCACGCAAAACCTCCGCTTCCGGCTCCGCGACCGCCTCCGTCAGGTACACGACTTTGGCACGAACGCGTCCGGCGGCGCGCACGATGAGCGGCAGCTGCGCGTCTTCTCGGGTGAGATCGCCTCGGATGAGAACGTCCCCTGCCTCGACCGCGTCTCCCACAGCGACCGACGCTCTGCCGCCCGTTGCCACGATCTCGGTGATAACGCCGCTCTTTTGCGCAACAACGTCTGCGGGCGCGTCGTCGTCCCACGCGTCGTTTTTGACCGCAGTCTCTACGACCTTCACGCGCAGCACGGTTCCGTCCAGCGCAAGCCCGATCCAGGCGATCCGATCGTCATAGGTTCGAAGCCGTTCGTTCAGTTCCGGCAGATCCCAGCCGCGGTTGCCCGCACCGACCGTAAGTCCCTCTGCCGCAAGTGCGCGCAGCACCGTCTGCTCCGCAACCCGCGAACAACCGCTCACGCGGATGAACAGGATGCGCGTTGAAGCGATTACAATGCACGCCAGCGCGGCGGCAAGGCCAAGCAGCAGCGTTTTTCTTTGTAGCAGCCGTCGGATGCGGAAGCTTTCGCCCCGCTTTTCCGCAATGCGGATCCGGCATCCGCTGCCGCGCGCGAGTACATGCAGCCGGGAAAACTCCCGTGCAGGCATGGTCAGCTCAAGCGTTTCCCGTGCGGCGCGCCGAACGGCATAGACCGCAATCCCGTCCGCACGCATCCGGTCGAGCAGACGCTCCGCGCGCTTCCCTGTGATTTCGATTATAACACAAGCATTCATGGATTACCACATCCCGCCGCGTCCTCATACTGCCAGCCTGCGATCTCCCCGCGGATATATACACGTTCCGGCCCAAACTCCGACAGCTGTAGCGCTTTCCCCTCAATACGGAGAATGCCGTGCGGAGAATACAGCCGCACGAGCCGGTCGGTGTAGCGCAGTACGCCCGCATGATTCTCCACAAGCAGATCGGTATTCGCCACCATGGTGATGCGGATCGCGCTTCCATCTGCATCCGCAGGCAGATCGAGCGCATTGAGGAGCTTTCTTTTGAGTTTATGATGCTTCGTCGGCTTCATGTCCATGCCCTCCTGCAACAAGGGTATGCCCTTGCAATCCGCAATTATGTATCCATGCCTTGCAAAAGCATACGGCCGGATCGCAGCGTGTTGCGTTTTCTTCTTGCGGGACTCCTTGTGCGCACACCTACCGCCGTGCTATACTTGCGGCAGACACAGCTTGCGGGAGGTATCATATGTCCGCGAAAAAGGCACTTCCACTTCTTCTCTGCATCACGCTTGCGCTTGCAGCGTTCTGGTTTTTCGGAACGGGATTCCGGAAGGACGCCGACGTTTTTATCCAATCCTATGCGGTTTCCCCTGATGGCGCGTCGATCGAATTGACCGTTGACTCTGCGAGCTCCGTCGGGCATATCCGCCGCATTGCCGTTCGTGAGGAAGCGGACGGGACGCTCCTCTTGGATTGCTGCTCCGCATTTGGCGGCGTCAACGGCTCGGTAGGCGCAAAAAAGGTCTATGTGATTCCCGTCTCCGACGGTATCCGCACCGTCTGTCTCTGCCGGGGCGACGGACAATACGAGCCCGTGCTGACCCGCGATACGGGCGGTGCATGGCGTCGCATAACGGGGTGACCGATGGAAGATTGTCTGCAATTTCTCAAAGACGAAATCGAGGGGCTTTCCACGCTTTCCGAGATCATCGATGTGTTCCGCCGTATGTGCGGCGCATTTCCGAAGGACGACGATCTGCTCCTGTTTTCCTACGGCCGCCCGCTTCCGCTGCTCACGTGGGTTTGCCGCCGGCTGATGCCATCCTTTTTCACAAATGCGGAAACGCTGATCCCGTTTTCGCTGATCCGGCAGGTCTCGAGCGGTGACGGCGAGTACGACCAGCTTTGCGTCGACGTTCTGTACCGCCCGACGCGTAAAACAAAGCTGCCGTACCGCGCGTTTTTATGCGACGGCATCCGCGGAGACTTTTTCGACCGGGTGCTCCGCACACGCGCCTATGCCCGTCTGAAAGACACGCCCATTGAACGCATTGACGTCTACCTGAGCGGAACATGACCGTCTGCGCACTGCCGCGCGATAACGCAAGACCCCATCCGAAGCCCATTCGGACGGGGTCGTTGTTTTGATCTGTGGTTTTGCCGAAATGCCTCAGAGCACATGCTCAACCGCCGCATCGACCAGCCTTGTAAAGCGTTCCGATGCGAACGCAGCCGTCTGCTGCACTTCCTCGTGCGTGAGCGGCTGGTCAAGAATACCCGCCGCCATATTCGTCACGAGCGTAATGCCCAGCACACGGATGCCGCAGTGTGTCGCCACAATGGCTTCCGGCACGGTGGACATGCCGACCGCATCCGCTCCAAGCGTGCGCGCCATGCGGATCTCCGCAGGCGTTTCAAACGTTGGACCCGTGAACATCATGTAGACGCCCTGCTCCACGGGTACGCCGATCTCCTGTGCGGTGCGAAGCAGCGCTTCCCGCAGCGCCGGGTCGTACACCCTGCTCTGATCCGGAAAACGCGGGCCGTAGCTGTCGTCGTTTTCGCCGATCAGCGGGTTCACGCGCGCAAAGTTGATATGATCGGTGATCGCCATGAGCGTTCCCGGACGAAACGAACGGTTCACGCCGCCCGCCGCATTCGTCACGAGCAGCGTTTCCACGCCGAGACTCTTCATCACGCGAACGCCGAGTGCGAGCATGGCGGCCGGATATCCCTCATAATAATGGAATCTGCCCTGCATGACGACGACCGTTTTGCCCGCATGTTCGCCGACAACGAACCGTCCCGCATGTCCGGGTACGCTCGATACGGGAAAGCCCTCGATCTCGCTGTAAGAAAGACTGCGCGGATCATCCAGACGGTCCGCGTATCCGCCGAGCCCGGAGCCGAGGATCAATCCAATCCTACAGTTCCCGCCCGTGAGCGGCCGCAGCATCTCCGCCGCGCGCTCGATGATTTCGGTATATGCATTCACGTCTCAATCCTCCCATATCTCACGGAGGAAGGAACTGCCCTCGCGCCACTGCTTTCCGGTTAGGTATTCATAGACCGTTGCGCCAATGTCCGCAAAGGTATCCCTTGTGCCGATGCAATGTCCCTTGCGCACGTGCGTGCCCGTGATGAGCAGCGGAATATACTCGCGCGAATGGTCTGTGCTGGGCGTCGTCGGGTCACAGCCGTGGTCTGCCGTAATCATCAAAATATCGCCCTCCTTCAGTCCCGCCCGCAATGCAGGCAGGGCCGCGTCAAACGTTTCGAGCGCTTTTCCGTACCCCTCCACATCATTGCGATGACCGTAAAGCATATCGAAGTCGACAAGGTTGACGAACACGAAGCTGCCCTCGCCGCTGTCGATGAAGCGCTGCGCCGCCGCCGTGCCGGTCTCGTTGTTCTTCGTATGGTCCACGGTCGTAATGCCGCGCTTGCAGAAGATGTCCTCGATCTTGCCGACGCCGACCGTTTCGAGCCCTTCCGCAGTGAGTGCGTCAAGGATCGTATCCTTGGTCGGCTCGATGGCGTAATCACGGCGATTCTCCGTGCGGGTATAATTCCCGTTGCTGCCGAGGAAGGGTCTTGCGATCACGCGGCCGACGAGATCGTCGCCATGCAGCATTTCCCGCGCGATCTCGCAGATACGGTACAGCTCCGCAAGCGGGATGACCTCCTCGTGCGCCGCGACCTGGAACACGCTGTCGGCCGAGGTATACACAATAGGACTACCCGTGCGCACATGCTCGTCGCCAAGTTCCTGGATGATCTGCGTGCCGCTCGCAACACAGTTGCCGAGCACCTTTCTTCCGATCCTCTGTTCAAACTCGCGGATGATCCGATCCGGAAAACCGTTGGGATAGGTTCGGAACGGCGTGTCAAGCGAAAGCCCGGCCATTTCCCAATGCCCGCTTGTCGTATCCTTCGCCTTGGTCCGCTCGGCAAGGCGCCCGAAGCTGCCTTCCGTCGGCGCGCAGATGATAGGCAGCGTGCTGCCCTTGATGTGCGCAAGGCCCAACTTATCCATATTCGGTACGTCGAGCTTCCCGCGCACGCGGTAGATATTTCCAATGGTGTTCGAGCCGGTATCCCCAAATTCCGCGGCATCCGGCATTGCACCGATGCCCGCGCTGTCCAGCACGATCAAGATCACTCGTTTTTTCATGATTCTCACCTCATGCACAGTTTACCATTCCTTGCCGCAGGAAGTCAATCAGGCCGGAAGTCCGGCGCGCAGCAATGCGGTCTGAAGCGCCCCCTGCCCTGCCGAAAGCGCCGCGAGCAGAAAGGTAAGGCGCAACCCCGCCGCAAGGTATCGTTCCGGATCCTCCCCGCGCGTTTTCGACGTCCACCTTTGCAGCGGAAGGCTTCCAAGCGCAAACTCTACGGGAAACAGGGGGAATAACGTCACGATCAGCAGCAGCGCCGATATGCCCGCGCTCTGCCGCAAAGCAAGCGCGAACCGGATCCCAAGCCCTGCGGAGAACGACCGGATCAGCACTGCGGCGAGCCAAATCGGCAGCAGCGCAGGATGCAGGCCGGACACCAGAACGAGACTGCTCCAGGCAATCGCATTGACCGCGGCGAAAGCGATGCTGCGAAAATAGTTTGCGGACCACCCGCCCGTAAGCGTCTCTGAAAGCACGCCGCCCTCGCCGGCCGCCTGAAGCGAGGCGAGCCCGGCGGATACCCCGAAGGCCGCAAGCAGCAAAAACACCGTTCCCGCAGGGCCGATCGCCCGCCGGAACAAATTCCGCCCCCGATTTTGCATAAAAAACGCCCGCATAGTGATTCCTATGCGGGCTTGTACGCGCGTATTCCATGCGTCAGTGCATGTGTTCATCGCAGCACGGCACGGGATCCTCTCTGAGATGCTCCGCCATGAGCATGACAAACTCGGCATTGCCGGGCTTTCCGTGTTTTTCGTTTACGGTATATCCGAAATAGTGCTGGATCTCTTCAAGGTTTCCGTATGTCCACGCATACTCGACCGCGTTGCGCATCGCGTTTTCTACGACAAGCGGCGTGACCGCATAATAATCCGCGATCGCCGGATAGACGTCCGCCGTGATCCGCAGCTTCAGCGGCATTTCCGTACTTGCGTACATATGGATCGCATCCCGCAGATAGTAGTATCCCTGCAAATGCGCCGGGATGCCGAGCTTCAAAAGCGCCTCGGAGATCGACATGCTCAGCGAACGTTCCTGAAGCCGCGCCAGATCCGGCGTTTCTACCGGCTGCAAAAATTGCAGCACACGCAAAGCGACGCGTTCGTACACGAGCGGTTTCGCGAAGCAGAAGTCGATCTTATCCCGCAGATTATACAGCAGCCGCTCATTGGTGAACGCCGTGATGAGAAACGTCATCGGTCTGCGGCGTTCTTCCATGGCTTGAATCGCCTCGAGCACCACGATGCCGTCGCCGTGTTCCAACAACAGATCCATCAGGAGAATATCCACCTCGCCCGCCTGTACTGCGGCAATGATCGCGTCGCAGTCGCCGTTGGGCGCAAGCAGCTCGATCTCTTCCAAGTCCGCAAATGCCGCAGATAAGCCTTCAATGTCCGCAGAACTCTCCGTCGCGATCAAAAGCTTTCTCTTCAATTGATAGCCCCCCCCCACTCGTTTTACTCCCTTTATTTTCGCATCTGCTCCGCCATCCACTCCGCATAAATGCAATATCCCTTGGTCGGGTCATTGACGAATACGTGGGTGACTACGCCGAGCAGCTTGCCATCCTGTAAAATCGGGCTTCCGCTCATGCCCTGCACGATACCGCCGGTCGTTGAAAGCAGCCTCTCGTCCGTTACCGTCACGATCATTCCCTTGACCGACGGGCTTTGCTGCGTGTTCACGCGGGTGATCTCGCAGTCAAACGCGGCGACCTCGCTTCCGCTGACCGTCGCAAGCAGCGTCGCCTTTCCGAGATGCGCTTCATATGCGTATGCCATCGGCACCGTCTCCGCCGAAAGCAGGCCATCCGCGTTTTCCAGCGTACCGAAAACACCGAACTCCGTGTTCTTTTCGATCGTTCCGATCGAACGGCCGTCTGCGGAAAACACGCCGAGCAGCTCTCCCGGCTCTCCTGCGGCGCCGCGGATCACATCCACGATCTCTGCGCGCAAAAGGCGTCCGCTGCCGACCGTAAGCGTAGACTGGGTATCGACGTCCGACACCGCATGGCCGAGCGCAGCGAACCGATCTCCCTGCGCAGAACAGAACGACAGCGTTCCGACGCCCGCCGTACTGTCGCGCACCCAAGCGCCGATGCGGTAAACATGCTCCTCGCTGTCCTCAACGGGGAAAACCGTGAAGGCGAGCGTAGCGTCTCCCCTGCGGACGATAAGACTGAGTTTTCCGCCCGACGCTGCGGAGAGCGCAGAAAAGTGCCGTGCGCTCTGCACTGTTTCCCCATTCGCGGAAACGATGAGGTCGCCGGCTGCGAGCCCTGCAGCTGCGGCGGGGCTCTGCAGCCCTTCCTCCGTTTCGACCGCGCCGAGCCCGACCAAAAGCACGCCGGCCGTATGCAGCGTGATCCCCACGGCGCTGCCGCCGGGGATGAGCCGGACATCGTCCGTGCGTACGACCTTTACGGTCTTGAGCGGGATCCTGCCGAACAGCCGAAACGTATACAGCGTGTCGGATACGTCCGAGATGCGCTCAGCCGTCTGCGCATCGACGCGAAGCGCTGCGGCATTCGACGCCGGAAAGATCTCCGTGAGACGCTGCGCATCGGATATACGGATCGTCTGCGGAAGCGCCCGGAGCGCACACATTGGTTTGGAATAATGAAATGCTGCAAGCAGGCTGATCGAGAGCAGCGCCGCAGTCTTGTAAAGTATCGTATAGAACCGGCGTTTCAACCTTTGTCTCGCCCTCTCGCTCATCAAATCTGTTCCGCTCGTGAACAGGCTTAGACTGTGCAAAAGGAAGAAAAACTATGCCGCGCAAAGGCTGCGCTTCTATCGGCGCAGGGAGAAATAACACCGCGTTTCGTCAAAACTGTCGTCAAATTACCTTGTATTTACAGAGGATTTTTTCTTTTCCGCCTCTTCGATCAACCGCCGAGCATGGAGCAGCGCCACGCCATCGTCCGGCTCGCCGCCCATGATCCTTGCGACCTCGCGGCAATGCCCGTCCGCATCAAGCCGAACCGTGGAGGAGCGCGTGTGCTCGTCCTCGGTTTGTTTCTCGATCAAATAATGTGCGTCCGCATATGCGGCAATCTGTGCCAAATGTGTAACGCAAAGCACCTGATGCCGTTTGGCGATCTCGGACATCTTTTCCGCGACCACCGTTCCGATCTTTCCGCTGATACCGGTGTCGATCTCGTCGAAAACCATGGTCGGAATGCCATCCACGGCCGCAAGCACGGTTTTGAACGCAAGCATGATGCGCGACAGTTCGCCGCCGGAGGCAACGCGCGCAAGGGCTTTGATCGGCTCGCCGCGGTTTGCGGAGAGCAAAAACTCCACCGCGTCGTACCCCGTCGCGGACGGCGCCTCGCCGTTCATCCGCTCGATCTGCACTTCAAATGCCGCGCCGGGCATGCCGAGACCGGACAACTCGGGAAGCAGCGCCGCTTTCAGACGTGCCGCCGCAGCATGACGCTCCTTTGACAGCTTGCCCGCAACGTCAAGGTACCGTTCTTTTGCCCGTTCATAGTCCGCCTGCATTTGATCGCGGCGTTCCTCGATTGTCAAAAGCTGCTGATACTCTTCACCGATCTTTTCTGCATAAGCCAGAATCTCCGCAATGTTTGCGCCGTATTTCCGCTTGAGCTGCGAGATCAGCTCGAGCCGCCACTCGATGGAGTCGAGCGACTGCGGGTCATAGGAAAAGCCGTCCCGCAGGTCCCGCAGCGTGTACGCCGCATCTTCAACGGCATAGTAGCTCTCTTGAAGTTTATCCGCAAGCGTCTCATATTCCTCGCCGTAACTGCGGATCCCATTGAGCTGCCGCAACGTTTCCGTCAATGCCGTCAAAGCGCCCGTCTCGCCGGACAATCCCTCCGTGCCGGCTGCCAGCGCTTCCATGATCTGCTGCGCATTCTGAAGCTTTTTCCGCTCGTCGAGCAGCTCTTCTTCCTCGCCGTCACGAAGCTCGGCTTTTTCGATCTCCTGAAGCTGATAGCTGTACAGATCGCACTTTTGCGCGCGCTCGCGTTCGTTCATAACGGACCCGTCGAGCGCACGCTTTGCTTCCGTATAGGCATGATATGCCTCGGCCGTTTCCTGCTTCAGCCGCAAAGTCTCCGCGCCCGCAAACTGGTCGAGCAGCGCCAGATGTTTTTTCGGATCGAGCAGCGACTGATGCGCGTGCTGTCCGTGAATATCGATGAGCGCGTCGCCGATCTGCTTCAGCATTGCGGTTCCCACAAGCGTCCCGTTTACGCGGCAGACATTTTTTCCCGTCTGGCTGAGTTCGCGGTACAGCACGAGCTCGCCGTCCTCCGGATACAGTTCCATCTCGCGGAGGATCGCCGCCGCGGGCTCCGTTTCCGAAATGACAAACACGGCTTCGGCCGACGCTTTCTGCGCGCCGTACTTGATAAGCTCCCGGCTCGCGCGTTCGCCAAGCACAAAGTTGAACGACTCGATGATGATGGATTTTCCTGCGCCCGTTTCGCCGGTCAGCACGGAAAAGCCATCGTCAAATTCAATGGCCTGCTCTGTGATCAGCGCAATGTTTCGAATATGAATGCGACGCAGCATGGCGCTCCTCCCGCCTTATTTCATCATCTTTTGAAACTTCCGCACAAGCTCCGGCACGGCTTTTACGTCGTGTACCGCAAGAAAGATCGTATTATCGCCCGCGATCGTGCCGAGGATCTCCGGCCATTTCAGAGAATCCACCGCTTCGCAGGCTGCGGAAGCGCTGCCCGCAATGGTCTTGAGCACGATCAGGTTGCCCGCCGAATTCACCGAGAGCACACAGTTTGTGAACATCTGAATGAAACGCTCCTGCATGTCCGCCTCGGCCTTTTCGACCGTTGCATAGCGATATCGTCCCTCCGAGGTCAGCACCTTCACAAGCCGCAGTTCTTTGATGTCGCGCGAGACGGTCGCCTGCGTCACGGAAAACCCGTGCTCACGGAGAATGCCGGCAAGCTCCTCCTGCGTTTCGATATTCTGCGCGGCGATCAGGCGCGTAATCATGGCGTGTCGTTTCGATTTCATATTTGCGTTTCCCTTCCATGTTCAGAACATAAGTTTGCCGGTATATGGATCGAGCCGATTATGCGAGTTTCTCCCGGATCAGACGGAATATATCCGTATCGCCGAACCGGATGAACAACGTGCTGCGTTCTGATTTTTTGACCTCGACGACATCGCCGGCGCAGAGATAGTCCGTACATTCGCCGTCCGCCGCGACCATGCCGTCGGCATGCATTCGAAATGTGATCGCCGCATCTGCCGAGGCCACGGTCGGTCGGATGTGCAGCGTATGAGGGCATGCCGGTGCGATCGCGATCGCCTCCATGGAGGGCATCAGCACCGGGCCGCCCGCGGAAATGAGGTATCCTGTGGAACCGGTCGGCGTTGCTGCGATCATCCCGTCGCAAAACACCGTGCCAAACGATTTTCCGTCGATGGCGACTTCCATCTCGGCCACGCCGGAAAAGCTGCGCTTATATACGACGATATCGTTCAGGCAATGCCGCTCGGCGCCGCCGTTGACCGTGCAGGCCAGCATCATACGTCGCTCCGTCATATAGTCGCCGGCACGCAGCCGGTCAAGCGCCATGCCGATCTCCTCGCCCGTTAACTCCGCAAGAAAGCCGATGCGCCCGACGTTGACGCCGAGCAGCGGAATCTCTCTCTCAGATGCGGCTTCCGCGTATCGAAGGATGGAGCCGTCGCCCCCGATCACGATCAGACAGTGGAGCGGCTCCGTGCAGGCGGAAAAAGAAGCAACATCGAAAAATTCCGTAAACTTCATGCCGCGTTCTGCAAGCGCATCGCAGAGGCGTGCGCGCAGCTCGGATGCGCCGCGTCTTGTTTGGTTCGCAACCAGACCGATCAATGGAATCTACGCTCCGTTTATTCAGATTTTTCTTCTATTATACATCGGCTCGACCGGAGATTCAAGCGGTATTATTCGGGATTGAAACGAGGAAAGAGGGCTGATCGTCGGAGATTTTGGCTGTTTTTGTCATATAACGGGGATTTTTGACCCGTTCTTTCAGGAAGCGGAATGCGCGCTGTCGAACGCTGTTCCGTGTCTGCCGATCAGAAAAAGGATCACTTTATGCAATTCTCATGCGCCTGCATGACGATGCGTTCCACCTGCCCCGGTTCCAGTTCCGAAACGGGTTCGCCCTCGCCGCATCGCGCGAGGTAGAGCAAAAATTCAATATTTCCCTTTGGCCCCGTAATGGGGGAATAGGACAAGCCGCGCACATGGTAGCCGGTCGCAAGGGCAAAGTCTACCATACGCCGGCAAACATCCGCGTGGACTTTTGCATCGCGCACGACGCCGTTCTTTCCGACCTCGCTGCGCCCGGCCTCAAATTGCGGCTTAATCAGAGCGACGATCTCGCCGTTCTCCGTGAGGCAATCGTACAACGGCGGCAGCATGAGCTGGAGCGAAATAAATGAGACGTCGATCGAGGCAAAGGACGGCGCCTCCTGGAACCATTCCTCCTCCATATAGCGCGCGTTGGTGCGTTCCATGACGGTCACGCGCGGATCGTTTCGAAGCGACCAGTCGAGCTGACCGTAGCCGACGTCGATCGAATAGACATGCTTTGCGCCATGCTGGAGCATACAATCGGTAAAACCACCCGTCGATGCGCCGATGTCTGCTGCCGTGACGCCCTCCAGCCGGATCGGGAACACCTCCAGCGCTTTCTGGAGCTTCAGCCCGCCGCGGCTCACGAACGGAATGGGGTTCTCGCGGACCTCGATCGACACCGCATCGCCGACCGGCATTCCCGCTTTGTCCGCGCGGGCGCCTTCCACGTATACCACGCCCGCCATGATCAGCGCGCGCGCCTTCTCACGGCTCTGTGCCAGCCCCTTTGCAACCATTGCTACATCCAAGCGTTCGCTCATATCTCCTCCTGTACTGCGCGAATGATATCCTCACGGCGCAGTCCGCAATAAGCTCTCTGCTCTGCGACCGTCCCCTGCCGTACCGCCTCGTTCGGTACGCCGAGCCGCGTGACACGAACAGGCATGAGCCGCAGTGCGACCCGATCGCCGAAGCTCACGATCCCGTCCTCGACCGTAACGACATGGCGGCACGTTTCCCGCAGCGCATTCAGTATATCCTCGTCCATCGGCGAAAGGAACCTTGCGTTGACAAGCCCGACGTCCAGGTCCTTTACCGCGGCGAACGCCTCCTCGACCATGCAGCCCGTTGCTACAACGGTCACCGCTGCGATGGGACGGATGACGCACCATTTTCCAAACTCCACCGGGGTGCGGATGAGCGCCTGCATGAGACTTCCCCGGTTGTACCGGATCGCCGCAGGCTCTGCACGAAGCACCGCCATTTCAAGCATCGCCGAAAGCTCCTGCTGCGTAGCCGGCGAGTAGATACGCATTCCCGGCAGCGTGGACAGATATGCAATGTCGTAAATGCCCTGATGCGTCTCTCCGTCCTCGCCGACAAGCCCTGCGCGGTCAACCGCAAACACGACGGGGAGCTTCTGCAGGCATACGTCGTGCAGCAATTCATCATATGCGCGCTGCAAAAACGACGAGTAGATCGCCACGACCGGGTGCAATCCGGCCGCAGCCATGCCCGCTGCCATCGTCACAGCGTGTTCCTCTGCGATGCCGACGTCGAATAACCGCTCCGGGTAGCGCATGGCAAAGCGGTTCAGTCCCGTACCGAGCGGCATCGCAGCCGTGACCGCCACGATCCCCGCGTTCTCGCCCGCCATGGTAAGCAGCGTATCTCCGAACACCTCGGAGTTGCTCTTTCTCTTTGCGGGCGCTGTCATGCCGGTCGAAACGTCAAAGCGGGATACCCCGTGAAACCGTTCCGGGTTTTCCTCTGCATACCGATAGCCCTTGCCCTTTTTCGTAATGGCATGGATGAGCACGGCGCCGCTCAATGCGCGCGCACGCGTCAAAACGCGGATAAGCTCATGCGTATCATGCCCGTCGATCGGCCCGAGGTAGGTGAAGCCCATTTCCTCAAACAGCTGATGCGGCAGCAGAAAGTTCTTGATGCGGTTTTTGAAGCTCTCCATCCGTTTGGAAAGCAACCGTCCGATCGGCCCTGTATCGAGCAGACGTACGATGCGCCGTTTGAAGCGCACATAGCCGCGGCTCATGCGCATGTTGGTCAGTTGGCGATGAATGGAGCCGACGTTTGGGGAGATCGACATATCGTTATCGTTCAATATGACGATAAGCGGCACGTTCGCCTGCCCCGCATCGTTCATGCCCTCGAGCGCAAGTCCGCCCGTCATCGCGCCGTCTCCGATGAGCGCGACTGCCGTTCCGTCCTCGTGCCTGAGCTGCATGGCGCGCGCCATGCCGAGCGCAGCCGAGACCGACGTTGACGCATGTCCGGTGTCGAACACGTCATGCTCGCTCTCCGAGCGCTTCGGAAAGCCGCTCAGACCGTCCTTTTGCCGCAGCGTCGGAAACGCGTCCTTCCGTCCCGTCAGGATCTTGTGCGCATAGGCCTGATGTCCCACATCGAACACCAGCCGGTCTTTCGGACTGTCGAACACGCGGTGCATGGCGATGATGATCTCGACCGCACCAAGGCTCGACGCCAGGTGTCCGCCCGTTTTTGAAACGGTTTCGATCATGTATGCGCGCAGCTCCGCCGCCAGCGCATCTAGAGAGGCGTCGGGTATCCGCCGAAAATCTTCGATCGAGCGTATGCTGTTGAGCAGCGGGTAATTCTCCGTCAAAAACGTTCCAACCTCAATTCTCAAATAAACACGAAGAGCGCGCCGATGGCAGGCATGGGCGGCTCTGAACGCCATTTTTCATTTCGTCCTTTCTCCTTACAGCCTGCAAGTCGAAAGCGTCATGTTTCTACAAAATACTAACACAGTTTGAAGCGGCTGACAAGCAATGCTGCCGCGCCGCAGGGTTCGGGCGCTGCGCTCCTATTTGTTCCGCAGAAGCGTTTGCTCCACAAGCTGCCGCAAAAACGTTGTATCTGCCGCTTCCAGCGTTTCCAGTGCCTCAAGCGCCGCGTCCGCAGCATGGTGCGCTTCGGAAACCGCGCCTTCCAGACCGTACAGCGTGACGAACGTCACTTTCTCGTCGCGTGCATCTTTTCCCACGGTCTTGCCGAGTGTGTCCGCATTGCCCGTCGCATCGAGGATATCGTCCGTGATCTGGAACAACAGTCCGTAGCGCTCGGCAAAATCGGAAAGCGACTGGATCTGCTTTGGATTCGCGCCCGCCGTATACGCGCCCGCGAGCACCGAAGCCAGGATCAGCGCGCCCGTTTTCTTCTCGTGGATCTTAAAAAGGGTTTCCGCATCCGGCTTCCCATTGAGATCCATGGATTGTCCGGATACCATGTTCAGCGCGCCGCGCGCCACGGTCTGAAACACTTTGGGGTTGTTCGTCTGGGCGAGCAGGAGCATGGCAAGCGAGAGCAGCCCATCGCCTGCAAGGATCGCGTTCCCCTCGCCGAACGCCTTGTGGCAGCTCGGCTTTCCCCGCCGCATATCGTCATTGTCCATGGCCGGGAGATCGTCATGGATCAGGGAATAGGTGTGGAGCATCTCAAGTGAACACGCTGCCTTCAGTGCATCTGCGGGACTGCCGCCGAGCAGCTCGCAGGTCGCAAGGCACAGCGTGGGTCGCAGGCGCTTGCCGCCCGCAAACAGGCTGTACACCATGCTGTCATACAGGATGGGCGGGGTGTCTCCCTGCTCGATCTGTACGCGCAGCATGCTCTCCGTCATCGCATTGTAATAGTTGAGCCGATCCTGAAACTCCATATCAGCCCTCCTTGGAAGCGCTGATTCGCTTGAGCGTTCCCTCATAAGCATCCAGCTGCGCCGCGCAGGCCTCGTGCAGCGCCATTCCCTCTTCGTAGAGCGCAAGCATCTCCTCAAGGGATGCGCTTCCGCTTTCGAGCTTCCGAATCACCGTCTCGAGTCGTTCCATGTTCTGCTCAAAGCTCTGCTGTTCTTCCATGCGTCATTTTCCTCCCGACACCGTCAAAATCTCCGCAGCGGCAGCGCCGTCCGCAAAGCGGATCTCGACCCGCTCCGAAGGCCGCACGCCCTGCGCCTTGCTCACCACCGCGCCGCTCTCCTTGCGCACTACGGCGAACCCGCGCCGCAGCACTGCCTCCGGCGAAAGCGCCGCCAGCCGCACCTTGGCGTGTTCGATGGCGTGGCGCCGCTCCTTTTCCTGCTCCGTCATGATGCGAACGAGCGACTCCTTTGCGTCGTCCAAGCGCTGCCGTTCGTTCGCGAGCCGCAATTCCGTCTGCATGAACCCCGCGGAGCGCCGCAAAAGCTGCAACCGGTTTCGCCGCCTTTCGAGGTCGTTCCCGAGCACCCGCGACAGCCGCGCAGCCCCGTCCTTGAGCGTCGCTTCCAGCGCGGCGAACTCCGGCACGGCAAGTTCCGCGGCGGCCGACGGCGTTGGTGCGCGCAGATCTGCCGCAAAATCCGCTATGGTAAAATCTGTTTCATGTCCCACGGCGCTGATGACCGGGATTTCACTCTCGTAGATCGCCCGTGCAACGACCGGCTCATTGAACGCCCAAAGATCCTCCATGCTGCCGCCGCCCCTGCCAACGATGAGCACATCCGCGGCTTGTTCGCGGTTCATCGCCCGAATGCCCGCAGCGATCTCCTCCGCGGCGCCGTCTCCTTGTACACGCACCGGGCAAAGGCACAAATGCATGTTGGGAAAGCGCCGCCCGACAATCTGCATCACGTCTTGCAGCGCAGCGCCGGTCCCCGAAGTCACCACGCCTACGCAGCGAGGTAAAAACGGGATCGTTTTCTTATGCGCAGGATCGAACAGTCCCTCCGCCTCCAACGTATCCTTGAGCACGAGAAAGCGCCGGTACAGTTCGCCCGCGCCCATAGATTCCATCTCTCGGACATAGAGCTGAAAGCTGCCGTCCCGTACATAGAGCGACGCGGAGCCCGTAACAACGACCTGCTGCCCATCCTCGGGTCGAAACGCAAGCTGCTGTGCGTACTGACGGAACATGACACACCGCACGACCGCCCCCGCGTCCTTCAGCGAAAAATACAAATGTCCCGAGCTGTGCCGTTTGAACCCGCTGATCTCACCGCGCACGCGCACGTCGCACAGCGTGGGATCCGTTGTAAGCAGCGCGCTCACATAGTTGTTCAATTCCTGTACGCTGAGCGTCAGGGCTTCCTGCTGCATAGGCTCTCCTTTGCGTCAAATGCCACACCGACGGCATTGTCGCTTGACAAGCGGGATTCTCCATAGCGAATCTCTAAACCGAACCGATTCCTCTGTCCGACAAGCCTCCGCAGCAGCAGACTCGATGCGACGCCGCCCGAAACGAGCGCCGTATCGCAACCCGTTTCCTGCGCCGCGTTATGTATCAGCTTTACAAGCGTTCTTGCAAGGCAATCGTAGACCGCATACGCGACCTCCGCCGCAGGCGCGCCGCCCTGCAGCAGCCGCTGTGCCTGGCTCTCCGCGCCGGACAGGGAACAGGACGTACCGCGCACGCTCGACGGCAGCCGGATGTCTTTTTCCTCCGCGTCCCCTGCAAGCATCTCCAAGTGCTTTCCTGCAGGGAACGGCAGACCCAGCGCCACGCCGAGCCGGTCGACCATCTGTCCCGCGTGAAGATCGGTCGAACAGCCGAGCGGACGCACCGTATCGATCAGGCCGTTTCCCGCCGTAACCTCCAGCACGTCCGTTGTACCGCCGGACACGTGTAAAGCAAGAAAACGCGCTTTCTCCAGCAGCGTCTCATTTCCGCCATACATCGCTGCGCGCAGGTGTCCCCGCTGATGCGTCGTTCGAACAAGCGGAACGGAAAGCGCGCCGGCGATTGCTTCCGCGGTCAAAATACCCGCAAGAAATACCGGCATATAGGACTGTTCTGCGCCGGTCGGCGCCGCGCTCGCGCCGACGCCGGCGATTCGTTTCGGATTCACGGACGCGTACAGGCGTTTCAACAGCGCGGGAAGATTACGGTTGTGCTGAAACAATCCGTCCGACTGGCGAAGTCCCCGCCCGCCTAAAGGTACGGAAAGCACCGTCCTTTCATCAAGAACGATGCTTTTCTCCTCTACACACGCGATGGACGTTGTGTAGCAGCTTGTATCGATTCCGAGATACAGTCCGTTCATGCCGCTGCTTTGTTTACTCTGCTTTCTCCGGCAGAGTCTTTGCGATCGTGCCGAGGATCCCGTTGACAAAGGAATAGGATCGCTCGCCGCCGAACCGCTTCGCAAGCTCGACCGCTTCGTTGATCGACGCTCCGGTCGGCACATCCTCCCGATACAGCATTTCATACACGGCAACGCGCAGAATGGCAAGATCAACGCGCGAGATCCGGTCGATCGACCAGTCCACGGTGTTCTCCGCGATCAAGGCGTCCACTTCGCCGAGCGTTGCTTCCACACCGTCTGCAAGCTCGAGCGAAAACGTCTCATCCGCAAGATCGAGCGGTTCCTTGATCTCCGATTTTTCAAGCACGGCGTCCGGCGTATCGTCGCCGCCCAGGAGTCTTGAGTATACCAACTTCATCGCGACTTCGCGAGCGACACTTCTGCTCATGACGGATTTCCTTTATGAAATAGTTTGTTGAAAAAATCCTTCACGCCCGCCGTCCCCTGCTTGTCCAGCGTATAGCCGAGCACGAAACAGACGCCGACGATCGCAAGCAGCAGCAGCGTCTTAAAAAAGCCGATCGTAAGCAGCAGGATCGTCAAAACGATACCGGCGGCGACCAGCAGGATCGTCCACTGGTACTGCCTGATAAACTCCCGAATCTTCTCCATTCCCTTTCCCCCGTTATTCCACGCGCGTGGAAATTGCCGTATTTGCCTGTGCGGTCATGCTCTCAATGAGAATACCGATCTCCTTGACGGGAACGCCGGTGTACGACTCGATATACTCCTTGAGCGTACTCTGCAAGCTTGCAGACAGCGCGTTGACATCTGTATCCGGCAAAACGCTCAGGCGGATGCCGATGGATATGCCGCCCTCCACCGTCTGCACAGAGGTATGGCATTCCCGTACACGGCTCTCGGCTCTGCAATGCTTCTGCGCCATGCTGTCGAGCGCCGCAAGCGAAATGTATGTGCCGCCGATCTCATTTGCACGGATCAAGGCCGTTTTCGGCGCCTTTGCGGAAGACGACCTGCCTGCAAACACGAGCCGCACCGCAATGAGCAGCAGCAGTGCCGCCGATCCCGCAAGGATAAGCGCGTTCTGCGCGTTCAGATAGAACAGCGAAACAAAGCCTGTCGCCGTGCTCTCCGGAACGAGACGCAGCGCGACGCCGAACAGCACGAACGCCGCAAGAATCGCCGCGATCAGCAGGATCGCAAGCAAGATCCTGTCAAACAGCTTGAGTTTCATTCGTTTCAAACTCCTTTTTTGAGCAGCACGCCGTCCGACCCGGCTGTGTTCCGAACGGATCGCGCGGACCATGCCTGTCCCCCTCGGCTGCGGCCGCTCTTTTAACCGAAATCGGGGCGGCACGAGACCGCCCGTTTATTCCTGTTCTCTGCCGGCGTTTATTTTACGCGCGGCGGTTCCGGTTCCGTCTCCGCTTCGGGGATCTCCTCCGTCTCCTCGACGTTGTCTTTCTTCGCTTTTTTCTTCGAATCTTCTGCCGATTCCGGTGTGTCGAACACGACCGCCTGCACATAGGCGTTGACCTCGACCACGCGCAATCCCGTCATGGTCTCGATCGCGGACTTGATCGCCTTTTGCAGATTCTGGCAAACTTCCTGAATCCGGAAGCCGTAGCGGACGTTCACAAATACGTCGACGGCCGCCTCTTCCGTGCCGACTTCGACTTTCACGCCCTTGGTAATATTTTTCATGCCGAGCCGCTCCGTGAGACCTTCCACAACGCCGCCGCTCATTCCGGCAACGCCTTCGACATCCGCCGCCGCAAGTGCAGCGATTGTTGCGATGACATCATCCGCAAATACGATTTTTCCGCTGTTTTCCGATTCAACAGCCGTGCTGACTTCGTTCATTTCAGTCATGGGTTCGCCCTCCTTTATATTTAAGATAAAGCCTGTTTGGGTGCGATATGATTATATCAATCAATGCCGGGAATGTAAAGACCGGCCCTTCGGGTGTCTCTGCTTTCCGGGCGTCTGCGCTTCCGGGCGCTGCGTCCTGCGCTCCGGCGGCACGAGGCAATGCCGCTCCGTGCCGATGAGATCCTCTCTGCCCGCGCGTTTGAGCGCTTTTCGCACAATGGCGGCATTTCTGGGAAGAAAATACTGCATGAGCGCCCGCTGCATCTCCTTCTCCTCCGGGGTTCGCGCCACATAGACCTTCTGCATGGTACGCGGATCGAGGCCCGTATAGTACATACAGGTGGAAAGCGTTCCGGGCGTCGGGTAAAAGTCCTGCACCTGTTGGGGACGCAGACCCCGCGCTTTCAGAAACTCCGCCAGTTCGACCGCGTCCGAAAGCTCCGCGCCGGGATGCGAGGACATGAGGTACGGCACGGTATACTGCGCCTTTCCCTCCTGCCGATTCAGCTGACGGTAGCGCTGTTCAAAGCGTTCGTACAACTCGTGCGACGGCTTGTTCATATAGTACAGCACCCGCTCGGAAACATGCTCCGGCGCGACTTTGAGCTGTCCGCTGATGTGATGCTCGACAAGCTCGCGCAGGAACGTCTCGTCTTTGTCATACAGGACATAATCATATCGAACGCCCGAACGCACAAAAACCTTCTTCACATTCGGCAAGCGGCGAAGTTTCCGGAGCAGCTCCACATAGTCGCGGTGTGAGACCTCAAGGTTTTTGCAGGGCTTGTAGCCGATGCATTGCCTGTCGCGGCAAACGCCCGCGGTGAGCTGCTTCTTACAGGCGGGCTGGCGGAAATTCGCCGTCGGGCCGCCCACGTCATGGATATATCCCTTATAATCCGGGTCATGCGTCAGACGCTTTACCTCGCTGATGATGGATTCGTGGCTGCGCGACTGGATCACGCGCCCTTGATGAAACGTCAGAGCGCAGAAGCTGCACCCGCCGAAGCAGCCGCGCGCCGATGTGACCGAGAACGCGACTTCGTCCAGCGCAGGAATATGCTCCGTATAACTCGGATGCGGTTTCCTTGTAAACGGCAGTGCATAGACGGCGTCCATTTCCGCCTGTGACAGCGGGATCGACGGCGGGTTCGCAACGAGAAAGCCCTTTTCGTGCGGCTGCACGAGGCGTTTACCCCGCACCGCGTCCTGCTCGCCCGCCTCCGCCATGAACGCGCGCGCATATGCCCGCCGGTCGGAAGCGACCTCGGTGTACGACGGAAGCCGGACGTAGTCCCCGCCCAACTCATCCAATGCATTCACGCGGAAGCATGAGCCGCGAATGGAGCGGATCTCCCGGATTGGCGTCCCCGCATCCAGCGCGTCCGCAAGCGCCCGAATGCTGCGCTCGCCCATACCGTACAGCAGCAGATCCGCGCCCGCATCGTACAATACGGAGTGCCGCACGCGATCGTCCCAATAATCATAGTGTGCAAAGCGTCGGAGACTGGCCTCCAGTCCGCCGATCACGATCGGAACGCCGGCATACGCTTCCCTGCATCGGTTCGCATACACGATGACCGCGCGATCCGGCCGTCGTCCCGCCTTGCCGCCGGGCGTATACACATCCTCTCTGCGACGATGCTTTGCAACGGAATAGTGGTTTACCATGGAATCGAGGTTTCCCGACGAGACAAGAAAGGCAAGGCGCGGTCTGCCAAACGCGCGAAACGGCTCGACGCTGTGCCAGTCCGGCTGCGCAACAATGCCGACGCTGTACCCCGCTTCCTGAAGCACACGCGCAATGATCGCCGTGCCGAAGCTTGGGTGATCGACATATGCATCGCCCGAAATATAAACAAAATCCGGCTGTTCTACGCCGTGCGTGTGCAGTTCTTCTGCCGTAAGCGGCGGGATCCAAGCAATGGGTCTGCGTTTTTCTTTCATATCTGCTGTGTTTCTGCCGCCGGCTTCTCTGCGTCTGTCGCTTCCGTTTCCAAAGTTTCATGTTGCTGCGTCCGTTCGCCGTCTCCGTCCGAACGTTCTGCTTCCGCGCGCTCCTCCGCTGCAGTGCGCAGAATCTCCGAGACGCGCGGCACAAAAGCGGCTTCCTCTTCCGTCTCCGTATCGTTTGCGGACGGCATTTCCTCCGGCTGCTCCGTTTTTGAAGGCTCCTGCGACTCCGGCGACGCTTCGTCGATCTCGTATTCTTCCGCTACAAAAATCCGTTCGTCCTCCTGTTCCTCCGCCGCGTCCGCAAATAGTCCCGCAAAGGTATAGGTCGGTATCTCTTCCCCGTCCGCAGTCTGCGCCGGCTCGTCCGGCATCGCCGCCGCATTCTCCGGCTCCGGTCGCACATGCATCGTCCGCTGTCTCCCCGCGCGCGGCGTTCCTTTCAGCACTCTTGCAGCGCCGGGGGCTTCTGTCCCGGCAGTCTCCGATCGGCTCTGTGCCGCGGGGCTCTCCGTTTCCTGCGCAATCCTGAGCAGCTCGGCGGCTCTCTGCGTTTCCCGCTTTGACGCGTGCCGTCCGTTTCCGTCCGTCCGTTCCCCGTCCGCTGCCAGCTGTTCATACTGCTCGATCTCATGCAGCAGGTACTCAAGCGCCGTCAGCATTTCCCTGCGCTCTTTTTCATTGCTCTCCATCTGCTCGATGACCGCATCGAGAAACGAATCGACCTCCTTCATGTCGTATCCCATGAAGCTTCTCGAAAACTCCGTGTTGATGATGTCGTCGATCTTGATCATAGCCGCTCCTTATGAAAATGAGCACACCAGTTGTTGATGTGCCCCGTCGCGTTCCGCGCGTCCGCGCGGTCCTGCTTCATCTGTTATCTTCGTCGTAGTCCTCGTCGCCGTTGCCTACAACGTCGTAATTGTTCGGCGCGACAACAAAAATACCGCGCGAAATCTTGCACATCGTTCCGTTCAATGCATACACCGCGCCGGACAAAAAATCGAGGATTCGCTGCGCCGTTTCCATTTCAAGTTCTTCCATATTCACGATAACGGGCTTGCGGTTCTTGAGATTATCGATGATGTTCTGCGTATCTTCATAGCTGACGGGATGATACACGATCATCTTCATGCCGCCGGAGATCGGCAGCCCGCCGGCGCTGTTTTGGGCCGACTGCCCGCGATCGCGTCTGCCGGAAGAACGGCTGCCAAAGTTCACGACATTATCGCGATCCTGGTCTCTGTCGCGGTCACGATCTCTATCCCGATCACGGTCACGGTCGTACCGATCCGCGGGCTCGTCACGGTAATATCCCTCGTCCTCCATGTCATCGGTTTCTTCGATGCCGATAAAGTCGAGAAATTTGTTGTACAGGCTGGCCATTCCTTTTCCTCCGAACTACGCGAAAACTATTCAAACAAATCTGGGCGGCGCACATCGCTCAAAGGCGATCTCTTGCGCCAAAGATGGCGCTTCCGACGCGCACGATCGTCGCTCCCTCTTCCACAGCCGTGCGATAATCGTGCGACATGCCCATGGAGAGCGTCGAAAGCGGCAGTTCCGGAAACGCGTTTTTTGCTGCGAATAACAGCTCGCGCATTGCAGCAAAATAAGGGCGAACCCGTTCCTCCTCCATTGCGGGAGGAACGCACATCAGCCCCTCAATGCAAAGCGCGGGTAGCGCAGCGACCGATTCCAGCAGGGAGAGCGTCTCGTCCCTCGATATGCCTCCCTTTTGCGATTCTGCGCCGATGTTGACCTGCAGGAGGATCTCCTGCGTGATCCCGAGCCGAGCCGCCCGTGCGCTGATCTGCTCCGCGAGCGGAAGTCTGTCCACCGAATGGATCAGGCGTGCAGAACCGCAGACATATTTTATCTTATTCGTTTGCAGTTGTCCAATAAAATGAACGTCGCATTTGCGCTGTTCAAAAAAAGTTAACTTTTCGCGCAATTCCTGCGCATGGTTCTCGCCGACTGCGGTTATGCCCGCGTCCAGTGCTTCCCCGATGCGCTCCGTGTCCACATACTTCGTTACGCCAAGCAGGAGCACGTCCGAAGGATCTCTGCCCGCTTTCTCACATGCGGCCGCAATGCCCGCGCGGACAGCGGCGACGTTTTCCCCAATCCCGCTCATGGCCGCACCAGCTTCTGCCCGGAAACGAGCGCTTCGTTTTCGTTGCGCGGGCGAATGACGGCGGATTTTTCGTCCATCGCAAGCACATCCACCTGCACGCGGGACACCGATGTTCCGCTTTCGACGTACACGCAGGGAATGCCGTCCTTCGTGCCGACCATTTCCGCGTCCACCATGAGCCCCTGCGCCGCTTTGCTGACCGTTGCGTTCACCATGCGGATACCGAGAAAACTCCCGATGTCCACGTTGAACTCAAGAATGTTCACAACACCTTCGGTTGCGGTCGATTCCGCATCCGACTTTTGGAACACGATCGGCTCGCGTGCAGTCGCCAGATAGATCGCGTCGGAATAGTCGTCGAACGTGACGTAATACTCCTCGCCCGCGCACAAGCGCATGGGCGAGTCGATCTTTGTCGTAAAGGCAAAATACCAGTGATTCGGCGAAATGAGCCGGTAGAGCATCTGCTCGCTTGAGCTCTCCGTCGTGCTTGTCGTATTGTTGCCGCGCACGAGGCTCGAGATCAGCGAAACATTGATGGTATTGAGCTTCGTGCTGCTGAGCACCTGCTCATAGCCGTCAAAATAGAAGCTCACGATGCCGTTTCCTGCAGTGTTCACAATATCACGCGTCCAGTTCTTCATGGAGTTTTCCTGATCCTGGAGCTGATTGTACAGAGACTGGAGCTGGGAATCCGGCGAGACCGCGCCGCGCAGATAGGCGATCCGCTCGGATTGCAGCGATTTCAGCTGCTGTTCGAGCGTCAGCACATCCTGGTCGCTGTCGCCGCGCGCCGTATCGCGCACGAGCGCCTCTACGGCCGTGATCCGCGTATCCAGATCGTCGAGCGTCGGATCGCTTCCGGTCAGCTTGCGGCGCTGATAACTCAAAATCTCCTTTTGCAGATTCAGCAGCGCGATCATGGACTCGTCCTGATAACCGCGCTTGAATACGGTCGCGATCAGCGTCTGATCCGCCACCGCTTGCCCTTCGATGACATTGAAGTTGATCTTCTCGTATTTTTCCGTGGAAACGATGGTCTCGTCGCGAATAATGACGCCGGCCGACTGGATCGAGGTCTCGGCGCTGCCGAATTCGATCGTATCGCCGCCGCCCGACAGAACGACGATCGTAACGATGAGCAGCAACACCGCGAGCCCGCCGAGGATAAGGAAGAACCGAGCGTTGACCCGTCTGCGCCGCTTAGCCATGCTGTTCGACCTCATATCCCTTTTTCTCGGAACGTCCGTACTGGCGGTCAAAGTTTTCTTTGTTTTTCTCGCAGTACATTCGGAACAGCTCGTCCGCGTCCATGCCGCTGTGCAGGCACATGCTCACGAAAAAGTGCAGCACGTCCACAAGCTCCTCCTTGAGCTTTCGCTCATCGATGGGCTTTTCGTTCTTCCACCACTTGAACTGCGCTTCGTCCAGCACCTCGGCAAGCTCGGAGACTGTCGCAAGAATATTCTTTTGGATCCACTCCTGTTTCGTAAAGTGCAGATCCCTGCGCTCTGCAATATCCCGGTTCAGCGCTTCCTGCATGGTGAAGATCGTTTCCAGCTTGTCCATCCTGCGGTTCCCCCTGCCCTGTCCTCGTTCAATCCGTTATTCTTCCAGCGCCGCTTCGATCGCCGTGCGCTGCCGCTCGACCCGCCCCACAAACGCCGCCGAAAGGTTGCTTTCATCGAGGACGGTCGGCAGTATTCTTTGAATATCTTCCATTGTAACACATTCGATCCGTCGAATGGTCTCTGCCTCATTATATTCACGATTTTGTAACAAGGCAACCTTACCGAGCGCGCTCATGTGTGCGTTGCTCGATTCCATCGAGAGCAGATAACTGCCCTTGAGCTGTTCGCGGCAGCGCAGGAATTCTTCCTCCGTTACGCCGTTTTCGCGGATCTCGGCAAGCTCCTTCCGCATGAGACGCACGACCTCCGCCGCCTGCTGCTCGCCTGTGCCGGCATAGAGTGCAAAGGCGCCGGTATTGGCGTAGAACAGCGGATAGGAATACACCGTATATGCAAGTCCGCGTTCCTCCCGGATCCGCTGGAAAAGACGCGAGCTCATGCTGCCGCCGATGATATTGGAAAGCACCGCAAGCGGATACTGTCCCTCGCTGTCGCGCGCAAACCCCGGAAGCGCAAGTGTCAGATGGATCTGCTCAATATCCTTTTTCACAAACTGTACCCTGCGGCCGCCCGGGTATCCCTGCACAAAAGGGCCGGCCGAAAGCGGGCTCTCCGGAATGCTGAAATGCCGTTCGAGCAGCTCCATCAGCTTGTCCGGCGAAAAGCTGCCTGCGCAGGCGATGACAATATTTTTCGGCACATAATGCGCCTGCTTATAGGAAAGCAGCGTCTCGCGCGGCATCGCGCCGATGCTCTCCTTTGTGCCGAGAATGGGAAGCGCCAACGGATCGCCTTGAAAAAACAGCGCGCCTGCCGTCTCCGCAGAAACATCCTCCGGGCTGTCCTCGGTCATGAGGATCTCCTCCAGCACGACGCGGCGCTCTTTCTCCAGCTCTTCGGCATCGAATGTGCTGTAGAACACAAGATCTGCGAGCACATCGGCCGCGATGGATAGATGCTCGTCCAGCACCTTTGCATAAAAACAGGTACATTCCTTTGAGGTGAACGCGTTCAGCGTTCCGCCCACATTGTCCATCTCTGCGGCAATATCCGCAGCGCTGCGGCGTTCCGTCCCCTTGAACACCATGTGCTCGATAAAGTGTGACGCGCCCGCCTCTGCTTTCGATTCACGCACGGATCCTGCGTTGACCCACACGCCCAGCGCGACCGAGCGCACGCCCTGCATCGGCTCCATCATCACGCGGATCCCGTTTCCCATGGTTCGTTCCATGATCATCGTTATTCTCCTATTGCAAAACATTTCCAACCGTCGTCACCCGATACCCGCGGGAAGCGATCTCCGACAGAATGGTCGGCAGCGCCCGCACCGCAGCGGCGGTCGGCTGGATCAGTAGTATGCTTCCATCAAAGATGTGTTCCAATGCACGGCTTGCGATGTCCACCGCATCGCCGCGCCCGGACAGCAGATCCGTCGTACACGCGACGTGCTTGAGCCCCGCTTCTTCCGCGGCGCGCCGCGAGGTCTCCGCACTTCTGAGGCCGGAGTAATAGTATTCCGCCGAAATGCCCGTGATCGTCTCGATGACCGACTGCGACAGCTCGACGTCGCTCACAACGGTCGAAACATCCCCGTCAAAAGTCGGGTAATAGCCCATGGTGCCGATCTCGTGTCCGCTCTCCGCGATGCGCTCCAGCAGCTGAGCGTTGTCCTTCGCCCACTGTCCGCTTACGAAAAACGTGGCGTGAACGCCCGCCGCCTCCAGCACCTCCAGCATTTCCGGAAGCGCTGCGGCGTCCCAGCTCACGGCGCATTCCAGCGCAACGCTGCCCTCGGCCGTGCCGCGATATACCGTCGTGTCCTTCGACAGCGCAGCCACCGCGTCGTCCCCGACGGTCGTTCCCGTTGCAACATACAACAGCACGATCATTAGGATGATGAGCACGTTCACGCTGTTCATCATGGTTTCCACCGCTTTTTCCCGATTCATGTGAACCTCCGTCATGAGACATTCCTATTCATGGATATTCCCGATGCGGTGGTCTTATGAATATAGGAACGGGGCGCAGGCCGTCCTGCGCCCCCTGTTTCTACGCGTTGGGCTATGGGTTATTTCTGATCGGCGGGTAACAGATCCTTGCGGGTCAGGCTGATCTTGCCGGATTTCGGATCCACATCAATGACGCGGACGAGCACCTGCTCACCCATTTGCAGCACGTCTTCGACCTTCTCTACGCGCTTGTTGGCGATGCGGGAGATGTGCAGCAAGCCGTCGGTGCCGGGCTTCAGATTGATAAACGCGCCGAACTCCTTGATGCCGACGACCGTTCCGAGATACACGTCGCCGACCTCGATGTCCTTCACGATGCCGTCGATGATGCGCTTTGCTTCCGCTGCGGATGCGGCGTCCACCGATGCGATGAACACGGTACCGTCGTCGTTGATGTCGATCTTGACGCCGGTGTCTGCGATGATCTTGTTGATCGTCTTGCCGCCGCTGCCGATGACCTCGCGGATCTTATCCGGATTGATCGAGAAGGAAATGATGCGGGGCGCATAGGGCGAAAGCTCTGCGCGGGGCTCTGCCAGCGTCTCCATCATGCGGTCGAGGATGAACAGACGACCCTGGCGCGCCTGTTCGAGCGCACGGGTCAGGATCTGCTCGTCGATACCCTTGATCTTGATGTCCATCTGTATGGCGGTAATGCCGTCGCGCGTACCTGCCACCTTGAAGTCCATATCGCCCAAGAAGTCCTCAAGCCCCTGAATATCGGTCATGATTGCGATGTTGCCGTTGCTCTCGTCCTTGATGAGACCCATTGCAACGCCCGCGACCGGCTTTTTGATCGGAACACCCGCGTCCATGAGCGCCAGCGTGCTCGCGCAGATGGAGGCCTGCGAGGTGGAACCGTTCGAGCTGATGACCTCGGAGACGAGGCGCATGCAGTAGGGGAACTCCTCCTCGGAGGGAAGCACCGGCTCGAGCGCGCGCTCTGCGAGCGCGCCGTGGCCGATCTCGCGGCGGCCGGGGCCGCGCATCATGCGGGTCTCGCCGACGCTGTACGGCGGCATATTGTACTGGTGCATGTAGCGCTTGCTTTCCTCGGGGGAAATGCCGTCGAGGATCTGCGCTTCGCCGATCGTGCCGAGAGTCGCGACCGTCATGACCTGCGTTTGACCGCGGGTAAAGACCGCGCTGCCATGTGTACGGGGCAGAATGCCGACTTCCGACCAGATGGGACGGATCTCGGTATACTTACGACCGTCCGGGCGAATCTCATGGTTAATGATCTTGTCGCGGACGATCTCTTTGGTAATGGCGTAAAGGATAGCGTCGATATCCTTCGCGGACTCGGGATATTCCTCTGCAAACGCCGCGATGGTCTCCTCCTTGACCTGCTGCGAACGTGCTTCGCGCTCTTTGCGGTCGAAGGTATCGAGCGACCAGCGGACCTTTTCAAAGGCATAGGCGCGAACCTTTTCGGTCAACGTCTCATCGGGGTGGTAGAGCTCGACCGGGCGCTTCTCTTTGCCGATCTCTGCCTGGATCTCGGAGATGAACGCAACGATCTTCTTGATCTCCTCATGTGCAAAAAGAATCGCGCCGAGCATCTCTGCCTCGGTGACTTCCTTTGCGCCCGCTTCGACCATCATGACCGCGTCCTTCGTTCCTGCAACGGTCAGGCTGAGACGGCTCTGCTCGCGCTCTGCGAGCGTCGGGTTCAGGATGTATTTACCGTCGATCATGCCGACTGCCACGGAACCCGTCGGTCCCATGAACGGCGCATCGGAGATGGACAGCGCAATGGACGAACCGATCATGCCGAGGATCTCGGGCTGGACGTCCTGCTCGACGGAGAGGACGGTCGCGATGACCTGGACGTCATTGTAAAATCCCTTCGGGAACAGCGGGCGAATGGGGCGATCGATGAGGCGGGAAGTCAGGATGGCCTTCTCGCTCGGACGGCCCTCGCGCTTGATGAAGCCGCCGGGGATCTTGCCCACGGAGTAGAGCTTCTCTTCGAATTCGACGCTGAGCGGGAGAAAATCCACGCCGTCGCGTGCGGTCTTTGCTACGGTCGCGCACACGAGCACCGCGGTGTCTCCGCAGCGCACGAGGCAGGAACCGCCGGCCTGTTCTGCATACTTGCCGGTTTCGACGGTCAGTGTGCGGCCGCCGAGCTGCATTTCAAATGTTCTTGCTTGCATGTTGCATGCTCCTTCTGTTATTTATCTTCTTTTTTCATTAAAACCTGTTCAAAAAGAGCGGCAAAGCCCGTGAAACACACAAAAAAAGAATGGCGGGAAAAGCCCCGCCGATTCTTTTACTTTCTGAGGTTCAGGCTTGCGACGATCGCTCTGTAACGCTCGATGTCCTTCTCTTTGAGATAGTTGAGCAGGCCACGGCGCTGACCGACCATTTTCAGCAGGCCTCTGCGAGAGTGATGATCCTTCTTGTGGAGTTTGAGGTGCTCATTGAGGTGGTTGATGCGCTCGGTGAGCAGCGCGATCTGAACCTCGGGAGAACCGGTGTCACCCTCGTGCAGGGCATACGCTTCGATGATTTCCTGTTTGGTCATGGGTATGTTCCTCCATTTTTCTAGTATCCCCGCGAACAGAGTATGGCGTCGGAGTGTCGCGAAACTATGTAAGCGGTTGAAATCTTATCTAGTATACCATGCGTTTCCCGTCTTGTAAACAGGCTATCGCACATTTTCTTCTCATTCTTTCCCGTATCGCGCCGCAGCATTCGCATCCTCTCGGATCTGCGTTTTCAATTCCGAGAGCGACGCAAACGTGTGCTCCCCGCGGATACGCTCAAGAAACCGCACTTCAAGATGTTTGCCGTAGAGTTCGCCGGAGAAGCCCAAAAGATGGGTCTCGATCGTGACCCGGTCGCCGTGAACCGTCGGGTTTGCGCCGATATTCGTCACGCCGCGGAACGTCCCCGCGTCCGTGATCGCTTCCGTCACATAAACGCCATGGCGCGGCAGCGCGCGGCCCGGTTCCGGCAGCAGGTTCGCCGTGGGAAAACCGATCTTTCTTCCGTTTTGCCGGTTGGGGCAGACCGTGCCGGAAACGGCGTAAGCACGTCCGAGCAAGCGCGCGGCCATGCGAACGTCTCCCATTTGCAGAAGCGACCGGATCCGCGAACTGGACACCGGTTCGCCGTCCACCGAGACCTTTGGAACGATCATCACGGAAAATCCCAATTCTTTTCCCAGCGCTCGCAGCGTATCCGACGTGCCCGCGCCCCGGTCGCCAAAGGTATAATTGAATCCCGCAACGACGCCGCGAACATGCCATGCTCCGCAGAGCCGCCGGACGAATGCTTCCGGCGAGAGGTGCATGATCGTCTCGTCAAAACGCTCCATGTATACCTCATCCGCGCCAAACATGGAAAGCAGCGCGCGCCGCTCCTCCGTGCCGGTCAGCAGCTCAGCGCGCCGTCCGAGCAGTTCCGCCGGGTGGTTCTCAAACGTATAGACGCAACACGCCGCATCCAGTGCATCTGCAAGCGACGCCGCAGTTCCGAGCAGTTCCTGATGTCCGATGTGTACGCCGTCAAACATGCCGAGCGCAATGACGGTGGGTTTCCGCGTCTCCATAGCATTCCCTCAATACAGGTGTACAGTCAGCCGGACACGATTGTCCCGCACCTCGCCTAATCCCAGAAATCCGTTTGCATAGACGCGCACGATCCCGTCCGGCGCACGGCAGACCGATTCCAGCGCGTTCATCGTCGGGATGCGCCGGTTTTCCGGCAGCGACACCGCCGGATAAGCCTTGAGCGCTTCCTCGCAGGACATGAGCGTTTCCGAAAGCGTACCGTTCTCCCTGCGCTGCTCGAGTTCCTGCACGGAATAGGCGGTATCCAGCGTAAAGCTGCCGGACGCGGTACGCAGCAGGAAGGCAAGATATGCCTGAACGCCGAGCGCTGCGCCAATATCGAACGCGAGCGTACGGATATATGTGCCTCTTGAACAACGAACTTCGATCAAGTAACGATTGTCGCCCGTCTGCTCCATGAGACGCAGACCATGGATCGTAATCTCACGAATCTTTTCCGGCACGGCTTCCCCTGCGCGGGCAAGATTGTACATCTTTCGCCCGTCAACTTTCAATGCCGAATAGGCTGGCGCGGTCTGCTTCTGCCTCCCAACAAACTTCGGCAGAACGTCCTCCAGCATTTCGCGTGTCACCCGGCAGTTCGGGTCGGTTTCCGTTACCTTGCCGTAGCTGTCCTGGGTATCGGTGGCAATTCCGAACGCGATCTCCGCAATGTACGTTTTTTCCTTATCGACCAGGTAATCAAACAGCCTTGCCGCGCGTCCGACGCACACGGGCAGCACGCCCGCTGCACCCGGGTCAAGCGTTCCAAGATGGCCTACGCGCTTTACGCCAAACAAACGCCGCACATCATAGACGGCGTTGTTGGACGTCATGCCCGGCGGCTTTAATACCGTTACGATGCCCTCGTAGCCCTCCACTAAACGTGCTCCTCCGGAAACAGTTTGCGAAGCTCTGCAAGCACGGCTGACTTGGCCGCTTCAAGCGAGCCGCAGATAGTACAGCCTGCGGCAAGCTTATGTCCGCCGCCGTGAAGCGCGACAGCCACGCGGCTGACGTCTGCATAGCGTTTTCCGCGGAGACTGACGCGGACCGTCCCATCCTCGCAGGCGCGGAGAGCGGCCGACGCCTCGACGGTATCGATGTCGCGCAGCAGATCGACCACGCCCTCGTGATCCTCTGCCGTCGCGCCGCAGTCCGAAAAATCCGAAAGTGAGAGCGCTGAGATCGCGACCCTCCCCCCGCAATACAGTTCGAGCTTGTCCAGTGCGCGCGCTTGCAACTTCAACTTGCGCAGCGGCGTCGATCGAAACAGCATTCGGTTGATCTCCGGCAGCGGGAAGCCTGTCTCGAGCAGCTCCGACATGATGCGGAACGTGTTCGGCGTCGTATTGCTGTAAGAAAAGTTGCCCGTATCGGTCGCGAGCGCCGTATAAAGGCACACGGCCATATCCTCTGTGACGGGCACATTCAGCAAACGGATGATCTCATAAATCAGCTCGCCCGTTGCACCCGCACGGCGCACGTCGTTCACTTCGGCAAATGCGGTATTCGTCCCATGGTGATCGATGTTGAGCGTGGTCTTCGCGCGGTCAAAGAGCGGCTCTGCCGTTCCCATGCGGAGCCTGTCCGCACAGTCCACGGCGATCACGGCCGGAACGTTTTCCTCTTTCATCTCTTCCGGGCGCTTGATGTCCGCTGCGCCGGGCAAAAACCGGTATGCCTGCGGCACCGGGTCTTCCGACAAGACCTGCGCGCTCTTGCCGAGCGACACAAGCGCCAAATACAAAGCCAGACAGGAACCCAACGTGTCCCCATCCGGCGAAACATGCGCAACAAGAAAAATTTTCTCCTGCGACTTGATCCATTGTACTGCGGTCTCGTGCATATATCTCTCGCGTCAATCCTCGTCTGCCTTGGGAGCGTCGGATGTGTTTTCCTCCCCCACGTGCAGATCGTTCAGCAGTTTTGCGATGTGTACGCTGTATGCGATGGAATCATCCAGCTGAAATTTCAGCGCCGGCGCGCTGCGAATCAGCATCCGCTGTCCGAGTTCGTGCCGGAGGAACCCCGCTGCATGGTTCAACGCATCGACCGTTCCGCGCCGCACCGCTTCATCCTCGTCGTAGACGGAAACGCGGAGTTTCGCGTATTTCAGATCGTTCGTGACCTCAACGGTCGTCAACGTCGTCATCGGCGAGATCCGGGGATCTTTCATCTCCCGGATGATCGCCGTCATGGTCTTTTTGACCTCTTCATTCATTCTGTCGCTGCGGATCGCGGACATGTTGTTCTCCTTTTACCGTTTGACCTCTTCCACGACATACGCCTCGATCGTATCACCCTGCTGAATATCGTTGAAGTTGTCGATGCTGATGCCGCACTCATAGCCTGCGACGACCTCTTTGACGTCGTCCTTAAAGCGTTTGAGCGAGCCGATCTTGCCGTCGTGAAGCACGATGCCGTCACGGACAACGCGCACCTGCGCGTTCCTTGTGACCTTGCCCTCCTGCACATACGCACCGGCGATCGTGCCGACGCCCGAAACGCGGAAGGTCTCGCGCACGCTGATACGTCCGAGTTCGACCTCCTGATACACGGGCTTGAACATGCCGCGCATCGCGTTTTCCACGTCCTCGATGGCGTTGTAGATCACGCGGTAGGTCCGCACATCGACGTTCTCCCGTTCTGCGGCCGCACGCGCCGTTGCGTCGGGACGGACGTTGAAGCCGATGACGATGGCGTTGGATGCGGATGCGAACATGATATCCGAACCGGTGATCGCGCCGACGCCGCCGTGGATGCACTTAACGCGGACTTCGTCGTTGGAAAGTTTTTCCAGCGCCTGTTTGACCGCCTCGACGGAGCCCTGGACATCCGCCTTAACGATGATGTTGAGCACCTTCAGCTCGCCTTCCGCCATTTGATTGAACAGATCGTCCAGAGAAACCTTGGAAAGGTTCTTGAGCTGTGCGGCCTTGATCTTGTCGCGGCGCTCTTCCGCGACCTGACGGCTCAGCTTATCTGCCTCGACCGCATTCAGGGTATCGCCTGCGTCCGGCACTTCGTTAAAGCCCAGCACCTCGACCGGCATGGACGGTCCAGCTTCGGAGACCACTCTGCCGCGGTCGTCCGTCATGGCGCGCACACGGCCATAGGTCGTGCCGGCTACGATGGTATCGCCCTTCTTCAGCGTTCCGTTCTGTACAAGCACGGTCGCGATGGGGCCGCGCCCCTTATCGAGCTTCGCTTCAATAATGATGCCCTTGGCGAGTCGGTCGGGGTTTGCGCGGAGTTCCAGAACGTCTGCCTGGAGCAGCACCATCTCGAGAAGGTTGGAAAGTCCTTCGTGCGTTTTTGCGGACACGGGGACGCAGATCGTCTCGCCGCCCCACTCTTCCGGCACGAGCTCATATTCGGTGAGCTGTTGTTTCACGCGATCCGGATCGGCTTCGGGTCTGTCCATTTTATTGATCGCAACGATGATCGGGACGCCGGCAGCCTTTGCATGGTTGATGGCTTCCACGGTCTGCGGCATGATGCCGTCGTCCGCCGCAACGACCAGGATGACGATATCCGTTACCTGTGCGCCGCGGGCGCGCATGGAGGTGAACGCCTCATGACCCGGGGTGTCGATGAACGTGATCTTGCGATCGTTGCACATGACGGTATATGCGCCGATGTGCTGCGTGATACCGCCCGCTTCGCCCTCGGTCACGCTGCTGTCGCGGATGGCGTCGAGCAGGGAGGTCTTGCCGTGGTCAACGTGCCCCATGATGGTCACGACCGGCGGACGCTCAACGAGGGATTCTGGCGCGTCGGTATCGTCCGCCGTGTCGCTCAGGACCTCTTCAAAGGTTTTGGCGAGCTTCTGCTCGAGCTCGATGCCGTAATCGGATGCGATGAGCTCGCAGGTGTCGAAATCGATCTCCTGATTGATCGTCGCCATGATGCCCAGCATAAACAGCTTTTTGATGATCTCGGCCGCAGGTTTTCCAATCTTCTCGGACAGATCTTTGACGGAGATCATCTCGGTGGTGATGACGGCTTTCTCGATCACGACCGGCTCGGGACGGCGGACCTGCGCCTGCTGCTTGCCGCGCTTCGGGCGGCGGCTTCCCTTCGGGGAATCCTCGTCCCAGCTGCGCGCATCCGGTCCCGCCTCGCGCTGGATCGCCTTTTTATTCTTGCCCTTCTTATCGGAATCGTAAGAACGGGTATAGTTTCCGCGGTTCGGGTCAAAACTGCCGCGCTCCTTGCCGCCTGCCGGCTGTGCGGGCGCTGCCGGAATGACCGGGCCGCGTCCGGGCTGCGCGCTGCGCTGCTGGAAGCCGCCCTGCGCGTTCGGTCTTGCCGCGCCGCCCTGCTGCGGGCGCCGCTGGCCGCTCTGCTGCGGGCGCTGCTGGTAGCCGCCCTGCTGCGGGCGCTGCTGCGGGCGCGCCGTCTCCTGACGGATAGGATGCGCTTCATAGCCGGCAGCGGGCGCGGGTCTCTTCTCCTGCGGCTCTTCCTTCCTCGGCGGTTCCGTCTTCGGAGGCTCCGCCTTCACCGCCTCCTCCGCCTGCGGCGCCTCCGGTACGGGCGGCTCCTCCGCCGGCTTGGGCTGTTCGGCCGGTTCCGGCTTTGCCTCCGGCGCGGGCGGCGTTTCAACGAATTCCGCTTCATCGTCCGTGCCGCCGACGTGGAACGCAAGATCCTCGGTCGATGCAAGTACGGCCTCCAGGCGTTTCTTGCGCTCGATCTCCTCGCGCTCCTTCCGTTCCTGCGCCTCCTTTTCCAGCAAAGCCTGCTCCGCGGTCTTGGCGCTCGTAAGCAGCTCGCCGATGGTATTCTGCGACGAGGTCATCCGCTCGATCAGCGCCGAGATGTCGGATTGCAGATTCTTTGACGTTTCAAGAAAATTCGTTTTTGCCATACTCAGCTCATACCCCCGGTTTTATTCCGTTCGACGCGGTCATACGCGTCCATGATCATCCTCTTAAAATTATCATCCGTTACGCCGAGAATTTTGCGCGACGGCTTCCCGATCCAGTCCCCGGCCTCTCTGACGGTGAGCAGCGGTATGCCGCGTTTCCCGCACAGCGCCGTATAGCGCTCGCGCGTGGCCTCCGAGCACGCCGCATCCAGCAGGACGAGCACGATCCCGCCGCGTTTCAGCGTGCGTTCCACCTGAAAATCCCCGGACTGGCACTTGCCCGCCTTCATGGACAGGCCAATCGCACCGCGGAGTTTCTCCTCCGGCGTCATGTCGGGAACTCCCGCTCCAGCGAGGCAATCAGCTCTTCGCCGAGCTTTTGTTCGAGCGCCCGTTCGAGCGCCCGTGTTTTGACAGCCTTCTCGAAACACTCGCGCCGGTTGCAAAGATATGCGCCGCGGCCGTTCTTTCTGCCGGTGCGATCGATCAGGACCTCGCCCTCCGGCGTACGTACAACGCGGAGCAGTTCCTTTTTCGGCTGCATCTGCCGGCACGCAACGCACATGCGCATCGGAACTTTCTTCTGCAAGCTTATTCCTCCATCATCGGCATGTCAAGCGCTTCCGTATCGTCTGCGAACACGGAATCCATGGCCTGCTCCGCCTGCGACTGGCTCTTGATATCGATCTTCCAGCCGGTCAGCTTTGCGGCAAGGCGTGCGTTCTGCCCTTCTTTTCCGATGGCAAGCGAAAGCTGTGCGTCCGGAACGATGACCTTGGCCGCTTTTTCTTCTTCGTTAATATACACCATGAGTACCTTTGCAGGGCTCAGCGCTTTTGCGATATAGACGGCGGAATCGGAATCCCACTCGATAATATCGATCTTTTCGTTATGGAGCTCATTCACGATCCGCTCCACGCGCGCGCCGCGCTGACCCACGCAGGCGCCGACCGCGTCCACCTGAAGATCGTTGGAATGCACGGCGACCTTTGTCCGGAACCCGGCCTCGCGTGCGATCGACTTGATCTGCACAACACCGCTCTGGATCTCCGGGACCTCCAGCTCAAACAGACGTTTCACAAGTCCCGGGTGCGTACGGGAAACGAGCACCTGCGGCCCCTTGTTGTCGCGCCGCACCTCGAGCACATAGACCTTCAGACGCTGGTTGTTCTCATAGGTCTCGCCGGGGATCATTTCGCTCGCCGCAAGGAAGCCGTCCGTTTTTCCCAGCTCGACATATGCGCCGCTCTTTTCCACGCGCTGTACGATCGCGGTCAAAACCTCGTTTTCTTTTTCGACGTATTCTTCATAAATGTTGCCGCGCTCAGCTTCACGAATACGCTGCACGACGACCTGCTTTGCCGTCTGCGCCGCAATGCGTCCGAAATCCTTCGTCTTGACCTCTTCTTCCAGCACATCGCCGACTTCGTACAAGCCGTTCACTTTCTTTGCATCCTTGAGCAAGATCTCGTTGTGCGGATTCTCGATGGTTTCAACGACCGTCTTGGAGGCAAAGATCTGAATATCTCCTGTCTCCGCATCTACCTCTGCCCGAACATTGGCGGAGGTGCCGTAATTTCTCTTATAGGCGGAGATCAGCGCCGCCTCGATCGCTCCGACCAGCACCTCTTTGCTGATGCCGCGATCTTTTTCCAATGCGTTCAATGCTTCGATAAACGCTGCGTTCATGGTTTGTCTCCGTTTCCTTTCTTCAATCAAAATCTCATGCGATACTTAAAACCTGATATACGGTTTCACAAGGGCCGCGTCCTTCCGCAAAAACTCCGTGCTCTCGCCCTTTTCCGTTCTTAGTATGAAGCGTTCCGCATCAAAGCTGTCGAGAACGCCGAGAAACTCTTTTTTCCCGTCCCGCGGCGCATACAGGCGCACCGTAAGCTCTTTTCCGAGATTGCGCGCATAGTCCGCGTCGCGTTTGAGCGGTCTGTCCAATCCCAAGGAAGAGACGGACAAATAGTATGGCTGCGCAATGGGATCCGCTTCGTCGAGAATGGGGTCTACTGCGCGGCTGACCTGCTCGCAGTCGTCGATCGTCACGCCGCCGTCCCGATCGATGAACAGCGTGAGCGTCCAATTGCCGTATTCCTTTTGAAACTCGACGTCGCACAGGGTAAATCCAAGCGTCTCAACGGTATCTTTCAGCAACGATTCCACAAGCTCTGTCGTCTTCAATCATACCCTCACTTTCTCAATGGGCGCATTGCTCTGATTCGATCCTGAAAACGAAAGAGTGGGATTTTTTCCCACTCTCCTCGTTCATCACACTTCCTACGATAGCGAGTATAGCACAATGTTTGCCCGATTGCAAGGGCTTTTTGCGTCCTAAGCGTCCCTTTCTGCGGGCTTTTCCCGCAGTTTTCGCCGGTCGATAAAATAATCGACGGAATAATGTCCGAGCGCGACATACGACAGAACGGTCGCGGCCATCAGCACATAGAGATTCAGCGGTTCCGCCTCCGCAGCAAGGAAGGAAACAAGCGAGAGCACCACGCCGACTGCGAACAGCCCCGTAGCGATCTTCCCGAACCAGTCCGCATAGACCACGACCCGCTTCTTCAAAAGGACAAGGCTTCCGAATACCATCAACGCTTCCTTAACAAGTGCAAGGCCGAACAGGACATAATAAACCGTGCGCTGCTTGCCGTAAGCGATGCAGAACAGCGCCGCAACAACCATGAGCTTATCCGCAAGCGGATCAAGGAGCTTGCCGACATTGGTGATCCAGCCGTTCCGCCGCGCCAAACGTCCGTCGAGCACATCCGTAAAGAACGCCAATACATACACGGAAAGGGCAGCGGTAAACTGCCCTGTCACAAAGAGTCCCACAAAGACGCCGACCATGACGATCCGCAATGCGGAAAGAATGTTCGGGATGTGTTTCATCAGATGCTCAGATCCTCCACATAGAGTGTTCTGACCGCATCCTCAGGCTCGTTCGCTTTCTTTTCGGCGGCTTCCCGCGCTTCAAAGAATTTCATCGCGACCTGCGGGAAGAGTGCATAGCTCAGCACGTCCTCCTCCTGACGGATGTGATCCTTGATCTCCTCGCGATACGTCTCAAGCTCCGGCTTCAGCAGATCCGCCGGGCGGCAGGTGATCACCTCGGCGTCACCGATGGCTTTCCTGCGCACCGCTTCGTTGACCTTCCCGGGCAGACGGCCGTATTCGCCGCGCAGCACACCCTTGGATTCCTTTGTGAAGGTCTTGTAGCGCTCGCCGGAAAGCACGTTCAGCACGGCCTGCGTACCGACGATCTGGCTCGTTGGCGTCACGAGCGGCGGATATCCAAAGTCTTCACGCACGCGCGGGATCTCCGCGAGCACGTCGTAGTACTTGTCCTCGGCGTTCGCCTGCTTGAGCTGTGAGATCAGGTTGGAGAGCATCCCGCCCGGCACCTGATACAGCAGCGTATTCGTATCCACACGAAGGGACTTGACGGAAATGGTCCCGTCGTTGATCATGCGCTCCGCGACCGGACGGAACACCTTCGCCGCCTCGGAGAGCTTGTTAAGATCAAGCCCCGTGTCACGCTCCGTCCCGCGCAAGGCTGCGACGAGCGGCTCCGTTGCGGGCTGCGACGTACCGTTGCCAAAGGGTGACAGCGCGCAGTCCACGATGTCCACACCCGCCTGCGCGGCGCGCAGATAGGTCATGTCGCCCGTGCCGGTGGTGTTGTGCGTATGCAGGTGGATCGGCACGTCGAGCTCAGACTTCAGCCGCTTTACAAGAGAATATGCGGCGTCGGGCAGCAGCAGGTTTGCCATGTCCTTGATGCAGATCACATCGGCGCCCATTTGCACGAGCTCTTTGGCAAGGTTCACGAAATAGTCCTCATTATGGACCGGGCTGATCGTATAGCTGATCGCCGGTTCACAAACGCCGCCGTACTTTTTTGTGTAGCGGATGGCGGCCTCAAGGTTCCGCGGATCGTTCAGCGCGTCGAAGATACGGATAACGTCAATGCCGTTTTCGATCGCTTTGCGGCAGAACTGCTCGACCACGTCGTCTGCATAGTGCTTATAGCCCAGAATGTTCTGGCCGCGGAAGAGCATTTGCAGTCTGGTGTTCGGCAGCGCTTTGCGCAGCGTGCGGAGACGCTCCCACGGGTCTTCGTTCAGAAAGCGAAGGCAGGCGTCGAATGTCGCGCCGCCCCAGACCTCCAGCGACCAATAGCCAATGGAGTCCAGGATCTCGCACGCTGGCAGCATATCCTCAATGCGCATACGGGTCGCGGCAAGCGACTGGTGCGCATCGCGGAGAATCGTATCGGTGATATAGAGTTTGCTCATTGGTTCTTACTCCTTCCCGTCGGCAATTAGGAGAACAGCGAGAGGAACACGCCCGCCGCGATCGCGGAGCCGATGACGCCGGCCACGTTCGGACCCATGGCATGCATGAGCAGGAAGTTCTTCGGGTTTTCCTTCTGACCCACGACCTGCGACACGCGCGCGGCCATCGGGACAGCCGAAACGCCTGCGGAGCCGATCAGGGGGTTAATCTTATCCTTCGTGAACAGGTTCACGAACTTCACGAGCAGAACGCCGCCCGCCGTGCCGCCGCCGAATGCGATGACGCCAAGGATAATGATCGCGATGGTCTTCCATGTAAGGAATGTCGAGGCGGTCGCCGTTGCGCCGACGGAGAGGCCGAGGAAGATCGTGACAATGTTGATGAGCTCGTTCTGCATGGTCTTAGAAATACGGTCGACCACGCCGCTTTCACGCGCAAGGTTGCCGAGCATCAGCGCGCCGACAAGGGGCGTTGCGGACGGAACAAGGAATGCGACAAAGATGGTCACGACGATCGGGAAAAGGATCTTCTCCGTCTTGGAGACCGCGCGCAGCTGCTTCATCTCGATCATGCGCTCCTCCTTCGTGGTGAGCGCCTTCATGATGGGCGGCTGAATGACCGGCACGAGCGCCATATAGGAGTATGCCGCGACTGCGATGGGGCCGAGCAGCTCCGGTGCGAGCTTGGAGGTCACGAGAATGGCCGTCGGGCCGTCCGCGCCGCCGATGATGCCAATGGACGCCGCAGCATTGGCCGTAAAGTCGATGCCAAGCGTATTGGTGAACCACGCGGAGTTGCCCATGGCAAGCGCGAGAATAAACGCAATGTAAATGCCGAGCTGCGCCGCCGCGCCGAAAATCAGGCCCTTCGGGTTCGCGATCAAGGGACCGAAGTCCGTCATTGCGCCCACGCCCATGAAGATCAGGCAGGGATAGATGCCGAGCTTGACGCCGAGGTAGAGGTAATCGAGCAGACCGCACTGTTTCGGATCGCCGAGGAACGCCCAATCGACATGGCCGTTCGCAAAGATCTGTTCATGGTACATCTCCGCGCCGGGCAGATTGGTCAAGAGCATGCCGAATGCGATCGGCAAAAGAAGCAGGGGCTCGAACTTTTTCACGATCGCGAGGTACAGCAGCAGGCACGCGACCGCGATCATGATGAGCTGTTCGGGCGTCTGAGAAATCAGATAAAACCCGGTCGATTTCAAAAACTCCAGCATGAGCGCCCCCCCTTACTTCAGAGAGCAGAGCGCGGCGCCGGTCTCGACGGTGGATCCCTTCTGAACGAATACCTGATCGATCGTGCCGTCCGCGGGCGCGAGGATCTCGTTCTCCATTTTCATGGCCTCGAGGATCATGAGCGTGTCGCCGGACTTCACGGCGTCGCCGGGCTTCACGCTGACCGAAAGGATATTGCCGGGCATCGGCGCGCTGACGGTCTTGTCCGCCGCTGCGACGGGCGCAGGTGCGGCCGCGGGTGCGGGCGCCGCGGGAACTGCTGCCGGCGCGGGCGCGGCTTTGCCGTCGATCTCCTCGACGCTGATCTGATACGAGGTGCCGTTGACATTGACCAAGAAGTTACGCATAAAACAATACCCTCCGTTCTATTATTTCACTTTTTTGATAGAAGTAATCCGAAGCCCGCTCACGTCCGTTCCCATAACGGTCGCGACGGCTGCGGAAACCGCCGCGACAAACTGCTGGCGGTTTTCGATCTGCTCCGGCGCGGACGCCGGGGTCGGGGCTTGCGCCGCGTCGGCATGCTTTCCCGAAAAAAGTCCAAAAAGAAAGCTCATCAATTTGACAATAAAAATCAAACAGATGAGCCCGACAAAAACAGTGCCCAAGCCAAGAAGCGTGGTGCTGAGCCATACAGGCATACCGGTCATAACTACCTCCCAGAAGATTTCTCGCTGAGCTTTAAAATTACTTCTCATCCTAGCCCACATTCTCTGTATTCGACGCTTTTCCTATATTTCCTTTTTATTTTTTGAAAATTTGAAAGAATTTATTCAAATTTTTCTTGAGGCCGCCAAACAAATCGATCGTTTGCAGGGATTCCTGCATTTTCTTTCCGCCATGCTCCGAGCAAATAACAAAGCGCCGGGATCACAGTCCCAGCGCGTTTTCAAGTTTTTTGATCTCCTCGTCACTCAGTTTCCGCCACTCGCCCGGCGCAAGCGTTCCGAGGGAAAGCGGTCCAAAGCGCTCCCGCTTCAAGCGCAGCGTTCTATGGCCGACCGCCTCCAGCATCCGCCGGATCTGGCGGTTGCGCCCCTCGTGGATTGTGATCAAAAACGATGTGTCGCCGCGCTGCGTCGTTCTGACTGCGTCGACGCGGGCCGGCGCCGTTACCCCGTCCTCGAGCTCTACGCCGTTTGTCAGCCTTGCCGCCTCCGAGGCGGTCAGCCTTCCATCGCACACGGCATAATACGTTTTTTCCACGCCGTATCTCGGATGCGTCAGGCGGTTTGCGAGCGCGCCGTCGTTCGTCATGAGCAGCAGTCCCTCGCTGTTGAGATCCAGCCGCCCGACGTTATACAGCCGCTCGGGGATCTCGCGAAAATAGTCCTGCACCGTGCGCCGCCCCTCCGGGTCGGAGGAAGTCGAAACCACGCCGCGCGGCTTATACAGCAGGATCACGGTGCGCCGCTGTTCCTTTTGAACCGGCTTGCCGTCGAGCTCCACGCGATCCTGCTCCGGCTCGACAGAGCGGCCGAGCGACGCCGTTTCTCCGTTGACCGTGACACGGCCCTGCCGGATCAGTTCCTCGCAGGCACGTCTTGAAGCGACGCCCGCCTCCGCCATAAATTTTTGCAGTCGTTCCATGTTTCCTCCCCCATTCCGTCCGCGCCGCTAAACCGCGCACTTACCCCGCCCGAAACCGTTCAAGGATCTCGTCAATGTAGAACCGATATGCCGCCGCTTCCACAGTCTCCGCGGCGTACAGCGCAGTGTCATACACCATTTCGTCATTGCAGTAAAGTTTCAGACGTCCGAGTTCCGTTCCGGCCTGCACGGGCGCGGCGACCTCGTCCGGGCTTTCCAGCGTCCAGCGCAGCGTATCCGTTCCGTCCACGGATAACGGATACAGTATATCGTTTTTTGCCGAAAGTTCCAAACCCTTTTTTTCGCCTCCGCGCACGGCGACAAAGCCCACGCGCGATCCCGCCTCGATCAGCCGTCTTGTCCGGTAGTTGTCAAAGCCGAAATCCAAAAGCTTTTTTGCCTCGTCCCACATGCCCGGGCATTTCAGCACCACGCCCACAAGCTGCGTCCCGCCTCGCTCTGCCGAGAACACGAGACAGCGCCCCGCCGCTTTCGTAAAGCCCGTTTTAACACCGTTCCCGCCGTCGTACTGCCACAGGATCTTGTTCTTGTTTTTCAGCGTACGCGTTTTATCGCCCGACTGCGTTTGATAGTACTCCGTGGAAACGATCGTGCGGAACGTTTCCGAGCGCATGGCCGCGCAGGCGATACGGCACAGGTCATACGCAGTCGTGTAGTGTTCAGGGTCATGCAGGCCGTTCGGCGTAACAAAGTTTGTTTCTGTACAGCCCAATTCCTCCGCGCGCTCGTTCATCAGCCGCGCAAAGTCCTCCTCCGACCCCGCGATCTCAATGGCAAGCGCGACCGCCGCGTCGTTGCCCGACGTCAGCATCAGCCCGTAGAGCAGGTCGATCACGCGGAGCTCTTCGCCCTTTGCAAGATACATGCTCGATCCCTCCACGCCCACGGCGGCGTCAGGGATCTTCACCACACGGTCAAGCTCGCAGCGCTCGATCGCAAGGAGCGCGGTCATGATCTTCGTGGTGCTCGCCATGGGCAGCTTCACGTGCTCGTTCCAACCCGCCAGCATCCGGCAGGAATCCATCTCCATGAGCGCCGCGCCGCCCGCCGCGACCTCCGGCGTTTCTGCGGCCGCTTGTGCGTTTCCTTTCGGCAGCGCACCGAGCAGAAGCAGTGCAAGCAGTCCCGCGGCGAACCGTTTCATTGCGCCTGCTCCCCGCTTTCCTTCTTTTTCCCGATGTTTTGAATGAGGCGCTCCGCCTCGCCGACCAGCTGCGGTATGCGATTCACGATTCGATCCAGCGTGCCGTCGCTGTCGGCCGGCAGCACGGAAACATGTCCGTTCTGTACGGTCAAAAACGCGGCCGGCTGCATGGTCACGCCGACCACCGAACTGCCGATGAACGGATAGCCGCTCTCCGTCTCCTCCAACGCTTGCCCCGCCTTGCGCAGCGGGCTTTTCTGCTGACCGTATTCGCCGCCGCCGGAGATGAAGCCGAACGAAATCTTGCAGACGGGCAGTACGATCGTATTGTCCGACGTCATGATGGGAGCGCCAACCACCGTATTCACGTCTGCGATCAGCTTGAGCTGTTCCATGGTGGTGCGTAAAATGTTTTCAATCGGGTGTGCCATAGCTATTCCTTCCCTTCGCTGAGCAATGCAGCTATAATCTGCGCAGGAACGCAGCTTGCTATACCCCGCGCATCCAGTCGGAGTTGGTCGGTGTCAAAGACGGGTATCGCCCGGATCTGCGCGCGGCAAAATACGGTTTTGCCGAACAGCATCGACCGGACGAGATCGCCGACCTGCTCCAGCGCGCCGCAGCAGAGCGCGGTCAGCGCGGGCGCGTCCCGAACGCCAACGCGCCAGCAAAACGCCAGCCGTTCCACACGGAGCGAACGGTACAGCGCACGCAGAACACGCGATGGCTTTCCTCCGCCGCCGGAAAGAGGAAACGCTTTTTGTGTGCCGCGGCCGATCTGCAAGACCGCCGTGAGCTGCGGTGCATCCAGCAGGTACAGATCAACATGCAGCCGTATCCTGAACAGCAGCCAGGAAACGGTCAGACACAGTCTGCCCCTACCGGTCGTTGTCCCGCCCTCGGCCGCAAAACGGACGGGGACCAGCAGGAGCAGCGGCAATAGGCCAAGCGCCGCAATCCATATTCCACGCATGGCTTCATTCTTGCCGCTTTCACAGATTCCATTCCACATCCCGCAACGTCGTCTTTTCAGGCAGCAAAAAAGCCCTCCCGCCTCTATTGAGGACGAGAGGGCTGCTTCCCGCTGTATCGTTACTGGATCTCTGCCGGGATATAGTCCTTTGCGTTCAGAATATGCGCCCGGAGAAGCTCCGCCGCTTTCTCGTATTCTCCCGCACGGCATGCCGCAACGATCTTCTCGTGCTCGCCGATGCTCCGCTTGCGGTGTTCTTCCGATTCATAGAACCCGCGGCGTACATAGCGGTCGATGTTGCAATGCACAAGATCCATCATCTTGTCGGCCACAGCGTTGTCGTCGCGGCTGCCGAGAATGTCATGGAACCGATAGTTCAGCTCTTCGGTACGGAACAGCTCGCTCTCCTGCTTCTGTTCCGCAACAATGGCCTCCAGCTCCCGATAGTCCTCTTCCGTCAGACGCGGCGCGCTGTTTCGAAGTTTCATAACCGCAAGCGTGGCGCGCACCTCCATCATGTCAAGCAGCGTGTTTCGCGTGAGCTTGCTGACCGACGCGCCGCGGTTCGGATGGATCTGAACAAGTCCCTGCGCTTCGAGCTGCCGCAGCGCCTCCCGCACGGGAATGTGGCTGACGTTCAGCGCAGCCGAGATCTCGTCCTGCTTGAGCTGCATGCCGCCTGGAAGCTCGCCGTTAACGATGCCGGCGCGCAACACCCGGCACACCCATTCCTGCGTGGCGCCGGTACGCGGACCGACACGGTCAGCGATTGCCTTGTATTCCATATATCTTCTGATACCTCACTGACATCGATAATTTGATGTATATATTATATAATCCCATCAATGCCAGCGTCAAGCCTTTCGCAGCAGAAATTCGCCTGATTTCTTACTGCGCCGTAGTGACTTTGATGTTTTCCGCGCCTTCGCCCGTTTCCCGCATTACGATGTCGAGGATCTGCGCCACCTGTTCGTCCGTCAACGATTCCGCCGAAAGAATGACGTTCACCGAGCCCGCGTGAAGCGTAACCGCCGCGTCGTTGAATCCCTTTGCCTTGAGCAGGCTCTCGACCGTGAGTTCCTTTTCCATGAAATTCACGATGTTCAGCTTTTGCTGCTGCGCATCCGCGAGCGTCTCTGCATCCGCGCCCTGCTCAACGATCATATCAAGATACTTGATCTCCTGCGCGCGGGTCAGGTCGCGCTCGCTGCGGAAGGTATCGAAAAAGTTCGCGACGCCCGTGCTTGCGGATACCGCCGGATCCGTCGCCGTTTCCGCCGCAGCGGCCGCAGACTGTGCCGGCGCCTTCTTTTTCCCTCCGAGGAAGAAGTTTGCTGCGATCGCGCCCATCAGCAGCAGGGCGACCGCTCCCAGCGTGATCAGCTTTCTGTTCCACCTGAGTTTTTCGCTGCTCCAACGTTTCATCCGTTCATTTCCTCCTTCATCATCCAATGTTCAAACTGCTCTCGCCCGTTCGCTCAAAGATCTCGATCGCCGAGACCGGAATATCCAGTACCGCGCGCACGGCGCGCTGCAGATCGAGCCGTACCGTGACGTCCGCCGCGCCCTCCGCGACGACGATAACGCCGCGGATGGTCGGTTCCTTCTCGTACAGTACGATGGGTTCGTTCCCGTCGGCGCTGTTGTAAGTGGCCGGCTGCGAGGTCTCGTTCATCTGGCTTGACCTGCTGGCCTCGCCGCCGTTTTGGCTCTCCGAGCTGCTGGTGTTGGTGTTTGTCGTCATTGCCGTCACGATCTCTTTCCCTGTCTCATATGTGATCATCACCTCCACCTGACCTGCGCCGCGGATCGTGGACAGCACCGCCTTTAGCCGTTCCTCTGTGCTCTGCCCCGTTTCCGCGGCGGTCTGCTCCGTGAGTTTGCCGCTCTGCTTTTCCGCGGATCTGCCGAACCTTCCCGTTCCCGACAGGTACAGCCCAAGAACGAGCGCCGCGATCCCCGCATAGACGAGCAGCTCGAGCCTCTTGCTGCCGCGCAGCCGCTTGACAAGACGGTTCAGCAGCCCGTCGCCCCGTTCCGTTTCTCTCTCCTTCTGCAAATTTATACCCCCAATCGTCCGAGTATGCCCACAATTTCCTTCACCGTATAGGATACAAACGCAAGCCCTGCGCCAAGCGCCGCCGTCCGCTTCATGCCGCCTGTCGGGAGCAGGCTCTCGCCCGCGCCCAGCAGCAGCGCCATGACCGACAGCCGCATGGCAAGTTCCGCAAGCGCCGCCACGTTCAACCGCCTCCCGTCACATAATTTGTCAAAGCCATCAGCAAGCCTACCGTCACCATGAACATCAGCATCACGGCGACGAGACTTGCGACCACATATTGGAGCGCGTCCGCCGCGCCGTCATAAATCCCGGTCAGCCGCTTATCCGCCACTGCGCCGGAAAGCCCGGAGGACAGCCGAAACAGCAGCGCGAGCACGGCGGTCTCCGCCACCGGCGCGAGCACGATGGACGCGGACAGCAGGATGGAGGCCGTGCCGAGCGCATTTTTGACAAGCGACGCGCAGCCGAGTACCGTATCGAACGAGCCGGACACCATGCCGCCCACCACGGGAACCATGCTGGAAGCGGCATATTTTGCCGTTCGGACCGTCAGCCCGTCCAGTCCGGAGCTGCCGATCCCGCTCACGGTCATTACCCCGATATATATGGTCGTCACTGCGCCGATGATCCACTTTTCCGTCCGTTTCAGCGTTCCGGCAAGCCCGCCGAGCACATCCCGTTCGCTCAGGCGGTCCATCATGGAAAGTACGCCTGCGATCACTGCAAGCGGCAAAACGACCGTGCGCATACAGGCCGCCACGCTGCCGCAGAGCAGCGCCGTTGCCGGCTGAAAGATTCCGACCGTCGCCACGGAACCCATTGCGGTCAGCAGTGTAAACAGCGCCGGGAGCGCAAGTTCCATGAACTTTACAAGGCTCGTCATCGCTTCCATGCAGGCCCGTGTTCTACCCGCAAGCGCGGCGAGCGCCGCCGTAAGCGCAAAGCATCTGCAAACAAAGGCCGCAGTCTTTGCCGTATCCTGCGAAGCGGAAAGCGTCTGTGCAAAGGCGGACAGCAGCGCGATCCCCACGAGCAAAAGCAGCAGCGGGAATTGCCGTTTTGCCCCATCCAGCAGCGCAGATCGCAGCGCCGAGAATCCGTCCTCCGCATTCGGAAGATCGCGCCCCATGGCATAGGCTTCGATTTGTCCGAGCAGGTTCGTTCCGCTCCAAAGCTGCTGCGCTTCCTCCGGAAGCAGTGCAAGCAGTTCGCCCCAGGCCTCCGTATCGAGCGCATCCATCCATGCCGAAACGCCCTCCTCAATGCCCGCGTCCGTGCCGCCGGTTTGTTTCTCGTCCTCCTCCGGCGCCGCAAGCGCACGTCCGAACGGCAAAAGAACGAGCAGCAGCAATACTGCCGCGCAGACCCGCTTTCCGTTCATGGCGCGGTCTCCCGCAGGAGCGTTGCGGCGGCCTTGACCGCCGCGACCGCCGCCGGAAGTGTCAGCGACAGGATCAGCACCCGGCCGCCCAGCTCCACGCGCGAGCCTATGGCGCTTTCGCCTGCGTCCCTACAAATCTCCGCGCCGAATTGAACGAGGTACGCCATGCCGATGATCTTCACGAGCACGCCGACATATTCTGTGGGAATGCTGTAATCGGCCGCAAGCGCCCGCAGCGCATCCAAAACGCCTGTGAGCTCCGCCATTGTTAGCAGCAATACGAGCGCGCCCGTCGCAATGCCGATGAAAAGCCCTGCCTCCGGGCGAAACTGGCGCACCGTAAGCGCAAGGATCGCGCCGAGCACGCCGATGGATACGATCGTAAACACCTGCATCACCGCTCCTCAATACAGCTTGAACACCTGCCGCACGCTCGTGAACAGCTCGTCGATCATGCCGAGCACCATCAGCAAGCCGATGATCAGTCCGGCGATCGTTGCGACCATAGACATCTCGTCCCTTCCGGATTGCTTGAGAAGCTGGACCACAACGGCCGTAATGATGCCGACGCCGGCGATTTTGAAGAGGATCTCCACGTCCATGCCTTCCCCCCTCCGTTAAAGCATAAGGATCGCGATCGCGGCGCCGGAGAGCATCCCCGTCGCGCGGTATGCACGTCCTTTCCCGCGTTCCTCCGCGCCGGCCGCTTCAACGGCCGTGTGCAGACGCTGCAGCACCGGCTCCGCGCCCTCCGCATATCTTCCTGCGCTCGGCGTACCGACGATCGCGGCAAATTCCGAAAGCAGCGCCGCCTCTGCATCACCGAGCGGCAGCCATGCGCGCGCACCGTCCTTTGTCCCCTGCACAGCCTGCCGCATCGCCGCTTCCGGCCGCGCCCCCGCGGACAGCGCTTCCGCAAACGCGTCAAACAGCGGTTGTGCTTCGCCGTAGACCCGTTTCGACGCAAGACGTTCCAGCGGTTTCTTTTCATATTCCATAGCGAGCAAAAATCTTCGCAGCGCCGTTTCCAGCGCGGCGAGAAAGGTGGCTCTCTGCCGCAGTCTTGCGGCGCTCCTTGCGCCAAATGCCGTACAGGCGAAAAAGACGATCAGGATGGCAAAGATCTTCTGCATGGCAATTCCTCCGTAGTGATTTCATTCCAGTCTGCGTCCAGCACCGCTTCCACGGTCCCGGGACCGCGGCGACGGCTCAGCAGCACGATGCGTTCGAACAGTCCGGAAGCAAGCAGCAGTCTGAGCGATGTTCGTTTTCGCAGCAGCGCGGCGTTCCCGCTGTGCGTACTTGCAAGAACGCGCACGCCGCAAGCAGCAGCCTCGGTCATGGCGGCGATCTCATCCGGCGCCGCGAGTTCGTCCACCGCGATGATCTCCGGCGACATGGCTGCGATCATCATGCGCGCGCCCTCCGCCTTGCCGCAGCCGGACAGCACGTCCGTTCGCGGCCCGAGATCGAACTGCGGCTCCCCGCGTACCGCTCCCGCAAGCTCATAGCGCGTATCTACAACGGAGACGCGGGCGGGACGCAGCCCCTGTGCGCCGCAGGAAGCGATCCGTACAAGGTCGCGCAGCAGCGTCGTTTTTCCCGCTCCCGGCGCGGAAACGATCAGCGTAGAACACAGCCCGCCCTGCCCGTCCAGCAAATACGGCGCAGCCCGCTCCGCAGCGCCCCTTACTGCGCGCGCGATCCGAATGCACAGTCCCGTAACGTCCACCAAGCGGGAAACGCCCTGCTTCTCCTGCACCGCGCGGCCCGCCAAACCGACGCGGCATCCACCCGGCAGCGTCAGAAACCCCCGCCGCAATTCCTCTTCCCATGCATAGAGCGAGTTTTCCGTGATACGACGCAGTGTTTCCTCGCAGTCCTGTGCCGTCGCGCCCGGCCTGCCGCCCGGCGCATACAAGAGCCGGTCTCTTCCGGCATAGCACAGTTCGAGCGGTTGTCCCGCGCGCAGGCGCAGTTCCTCAATCGGCAATGTGTCCGGCACCTCGGACAGCAGCGCCGCGACCCGATCCGAAAGATAGGGCAGCACCCGCCGCCAGCCTTGCTGTTCCATGCTGCATGTCCCTCCCGTTTGCAACACTATATGTGTTCCTCAGGACAAACAGACTTGCAATCATCGCGTTGACAGAAGCCGACAGGATCGTAATTTGCTCTGCGTTTTTGTCATGTCTTGTTTTTTTCTGCGCAACAATGTAAGATACTATAGAAGGAGTACGGAACATGACAATGCTGTATGATGCGAAGGAGTTTTCTTCGCTTTCCGATATGGTATATCACCATCTATATGAGGCTATTACAGACGGACGGTATCATTCCGGCGATCTGCTCATCGAGATGAAAATCGCAGAAGAGCTGGGCGTGAGCCGCACTCCGGTGCGTGAAGCGCTCAAGCAGCTCGAACGTGAGGATCTCGTCGTTTCTCTGCCCAACCGCGGCGTCATGGTGCGCGGCGTGACGGATGAGGACCTGTCCGATATCTACACCATCCGCGCGCTGCTCGAAGGACAGGCCGCTTACTGGGCGGCCGAGCGTATCACGGAGAAACAGCTCGAACGCATGGATGAGATTCTGGAGCTTATGGATCTCTACACAAGAAAGAATAACGTCGAGCATCTCGTGCGGCTGGACACCTCGTTTCACGAAATCATCTACGACGCCTGCCGCAGCAATGCCATACGGAATTTATTGACAAACCTGCATCAGATCATCCGCACAAAGCGCATGAATTCTCTGACCGTCGAAGGCCGCGCGCCGGTATCCCTCGGCGAGCACCGTGAGATCTATGAAGCGCTCAAAGCCCACGACGCGGAACGCGCGAAGCGCTGTGCCCAAACGCACATCAACGCAGCAGAGCATGTGACCGACAATCGCTGAATTCGTCGGAGGTATTGATATGCGTATCCAATGCACGGAAGAGCTGCACCGCTACGGCGGTCCGGGGCGGTTTGTTTTGTTGCGCGCCGAGGATGCGCTGCCGTCGCTCGTTGACGCTTACCGCGGAAAGATCCAGCTCATCTACCTTGACCCGCCCTTCGGCACGGGCGACTCCTTCCGCCTGAAGCTCGGACGCGGCAAAAAAGCGCTCACGCTCCCCGCGTTTTCGGATACGCTTTCGGAAGAAACATACCTCGATTGGATGCGAATAATCCTGCGCGGCTGTCACGAGATGCTTGCGCCAACGGGCGCGCTGTATCTGCACATCGACTACCGTATGAGCGCTGTGCTCCGGCTGCTGCTGGACGAGATCTTCGGTCGCCGCAACTTCATGAACGAGATCATCTGGAGCTATAAGACCGGCGGGCGCAGCACGCGCTATTACCCGAGAAAACACGACAATATTCTCTTTTACCGAAAGAGCAGTAAAGTATATTTCGACATCCGCTCCGTCGGCAAGCCGCGCGGCGCACAGAAACGTAATCACATGAAGCGCTATGTAGACGAGAATGGGCGCGTCTGTTTTTCCATTCGCTCCGGCGGCAAGCTCTATACCTATTATGAGGACACGCCGATCTACCCGACAGACGTTTGGGCAGACATCGAGCACTTGCAGCAGAAGGATCGCGAGCGCGTGGGCTACGCCACGCAAAAGCCCGAAGCTCTGCTGGAGCGGATCATCCGCGCGTCCTCGAAAGAGGGCGACCTTGTTATGGATCTCTTTTCCGGCAGCGGTACGACCGCGGCGGCGGCAAGCAAACTCGGCCGCAGATTCGTCGCGGCAGACGCTTCGCCCTTTGCGCTGTACTGTCTGCGTTTGCGTCAGCTCCGCCGCGGCGGAGTTTCCACGCTGCTTTCTCCGGAAAACGGAGATGCGGAAACGCAGGCCGCGCTGTCGATCCAATATAACGCCGCGATGGAAGCGCCGGAGGGTAAGGCTCACTTGCTTTCATACACAATCGAGCCGTCAAGGCACGGCTGCTGTGTTTCTGTTTCCGCTGCGTCGCTGGATGGAACGCATCCCGTCATCTATCTTGCGATCGGCACGGCGCAAGGCGAACGGTTTTTGCCCGTTTTAACGGACTGCGTGCCGAACCTGCCGAAGTCCTATACCGTTCCCACCGACGCACCGCTTGTTTTGCAGCTCATGGACAGCCGCGGCAAGCAGGCATTCTTTACTCTGGAGGAAACGGCCCGCTGAACGACTGGATTTTGACGACCGACCGTATCGAAGGACAGCGTTTGACGCTCATCCCGCTCCGTGCGGCCTATCTTCGGGACTATCTGAACGGCTTTGACGCGGAAGCCGCGCGCTATCAGTTTGCGGAGACGTTTCCGCACATTCGGGACGCCGCGGAATACTTTCACGACTGTTATCTGCGCGAACAGGCGCGCATGGGCTTTGTGCGGCTCATCGTGTCCAAAGACGGCTCGTTTATGGGCAGTGTCGAGGCGCACGGCCTTTGGGGACAGACTGTCGACCTTGGGCTTTGGCTTACAACGTCCTGCCGCGGGCAGGGATATGGCCGGGAAGCGCTCCTGCTGCTCGTCGAGTTTCTTGTGCAACGGGGCTATCACCGATTCCACTATGAAACGGACATGCGAAACGCCGCGAGCGTCCGCCTCATTGAGGGGCTGAACGCGCAAAAGATCGCGCACGAGGATGTGTGCTCCAAACAAGGAAAGCAGCTTTATCTGGATCTCTATGAGCTGCATCGGTAAACTATGAAAATTTTAATTCTCGGTTTGAGCGGCAGCGGAAAGTCAACGCTTGCAAAATATCTCAGCGATCGTCTGCATCTTCCGTTGCTCTATCTGGATCAGGTGCATTTTTCGGAAAACTGGATCGAGCGCTCCGATGCGGACGCCGCTGCAACAGTCGCGGCGTTTCTTTCTGCGCATCCGGACGGCTGGGTGATTGACGGAAACTATCAAATGTATTCCTTTGCGGAACGGCTCGAAGCCTCCGACCGCATCATTATCCTGCTCTTTCCACGACTCAGTCGTCTGTTCCGCCTGATCCGCCGCAGGATCCGCTATCACGGGCGGGTGCGGGAAAGCGTCGCGCCCGGCTGTTCGGAACGGCTCGATTTCGCCTTTCTCCGCTGGATCCTCCTAGACGGCTGCGCCCCTGCGCGCATGGAATCCTTTCGACTCGTTGCGGCGCGGTATCCGGACAAGGTACAGATCATTAAGAATCAGCGGGAACTTGATGCGCTGTATCGTTTGTTCCGCAATTAGCAGAACGGTTTGGCTTCACAGCAGAAAAGGACTGCGGCGCACACTCCGCAGTCCTTTGTCATTTTATCTGCTTTTATTTTTTCTTGTTGAAAATGCTCCGCCGCGTCGGACGCGGCTGTGCGTCGCCAAAGCTTTCCGCGAGCTTTTCGAGCAATTCTTTCTGCTCGTCCGTCAAGTGCTTCGGCACGTCCACAACGACCGTTACGAACAAATCTCCCTTGCCGCTGCTCTGGAGCCGCTGTACGCCCTGCTCCCGCAGGCGGAACGTCGCGCCGGACTGCGTTCCCGCAGGCACGGTATATTTTACGCTGCCCGAAAGCGTCGGAACAACGATGGAGCCGCCGAGCGCCGCAGTCGTGTAGCTGATCGGCATTTCGCAGAACAGGTCGTACCCTTTTCTCCGAAACAGCTTATGCGGGCGCACGTTGATCGTCACATAGAGATCGCCGCGCGGGCCGCCGCGCTGCCCCGCTTCGCCTTCGCCGCGTAGGCTGATCGTCTGTCCGTTGTCAATGCCCGCCGGAACGTTCACTGCGATGCGTTTATTCTTGCGGACGCGACCCGTTCCGCGGCACTCCGAGCAGGGTTCCTTAATGATCTTACCCGTACCGTTGCACGCCGAGCAGGGACGCGTCGAGGTGAACGAGCCAAGAATCGTGGACTGCTGTGTACGCACCGTCCCCGTGCCGCCGCAGGTCGTGCAGCGAACGGTCTCCGTGCCGGGCTTCGCGCCCGTGCCGCCGCAGGCCTCGCAGCTTTCCTCGCGCGGGATCAGAATCTCTTTTTTCGCGCCGAACGCCGCTTCTTCAAACGTCAGCGTCAAATTATAGCGCAAATCGTTCCCCGGGACGGGGCCGTTATGTGAGCGAGACGAACCGCCGAAGCCGCCGCCGAACATGGTGTCGAAAATATCGGAAAATCCGCCGAAGCCGAACCCGCCCTCAAAGGGGTTTTGCCCGCCCGCCGTCGGATCAAATGCCGCATGGCCGAACTGATCGTATTTTGCGCGCTTATCCGGATCGGACAGCACCTCCGCAGCCTCGTTCAGTTCCTTGAAGCGCGCTTCCGCTTCCTTATCGCCCGGATGCAGATCCGGATGGCAGGTTTTTGCCTGCTTGCGAAATGCGCTCTTGATCTCGGCCTCGGTCGCCGTCTTAGGCACGCCGAGCACCTCATAATAATCTCGTTTCTCTGCCAAAGCCCCTCACCCCTTCAGGCAGAGGGCGCACGGTGTGCGCCCTCCGTCCGTCTGCATTTGCCGCCGTTCGTTTCGGCGGGTTTATTTGTTGTCGTCCACGACCTCGTAGTCTGCGTCGACCACGTTGTCGTCATGCGGCTCGTTCGCGCCGCCCTGCTGCGCGCCGTAGTTCGCGCCGCCGGCCTGCTGGCCGGCCTGCTGTTGTGCGGCCTGCTGCTGATACACCTTGCCGAATGCATTGTAGCTGACCTCCGTCAGATGCTCGGTCGCAGTCTTGATCATCTCGATGTCGCTGCCTTCCAGCGTCTTCTTCAGGTCTGCAAGTGCCTTTTCGATAGACTCCTTGTCGTTTGCATCGAGCTTGTCGGCCATTTCCTTCATGCTCTTCTCGGTGGTATACACAAGCTGGTCAGCCTGGTTGCGAACCTCGACCTCCTCCTTGCGCTTCTTGTCTTCGCCTGCGAACTGCTCCGCCTCGTCGACCGCGCGCTTGATCTCCTCCTCGGAGAGATTGCTGGAGGCCGTGATGGTCACCTGCTGCTCATTGCCCGTGCCGAGATCCTTTGCCGAAACGTGAACAATGCCGTTCGCGTCGATATCAAATGTGACCTCAATCTGCGGTACGCCGCGCGGTGCGGGCGCGATTCCGGCAAGCTGGAAGCGGCCGAGCGTCTTGTTATACTGCGCCATTTCACGCTCGCCCTGCAGCACATGCACTTCGACGCTCGTCTGGCCGTCTGCGGCGGTGGAGAAGATCTGGCTCTTCTTCGTCGGGATGGTCGTGTTGCGGTCGATCAGGCGCGTGAACACGCCGCCCACGGTCTCGATGCCAAGGGACAGAGGCGTAACGTCAAGCAGCAGAATGTCCTTGACCTCGCCGCCGAGAACGCCGCCCTGAATGGCCGCGCCGATAGCGACGCACTCATCCGGGTTGATGCCCTTGAAGGGATCTTTGCCGGTGATCTTCTTGACCATCTCCTGCACAGCGGGAATACGGGAAGAACCGCCGACGAGAATGACCTTGTCGATCTGCGCGGTCGTGAGGCCTGCGTCGGTCATTGCCTTCTCGACGCAGATACGGGTCTTGTCGATCAGGTCGCTGATCAGGTCGTTGAACTTTGCACGGCTAATCGTCATGTCGAGGTGCTTCGGGCCGGAAGCGTCCATCGTGATAAACGGCAGATTGATGTTCGTCTGCGCCACGCCGGAGAGGTCGATCTTTGCCTTTTCGGCAGCTTCCTTCAGACGCTGCATCGCCATTTTGTCGGAGCGCAGATCGATGCCGTTGCTCTTCTTGAACTCATCCGCGATGTAGTCCATGAGGCGTTGATCGAAGTCGTCGCCGCCCAAGCGGTTGTTGCCCGCCGTTGCAAGAACCTCGAACACGCCGTCGCCGATCTCAAGAATGGAAACATCGAACGTGCCGCCGCCAAGGTCGTACACGAGGATCTTTTGGTTCTTTTCTTTATCCATGCCGTATGCAAGTGCGGCAGCCGTCGGCTCGTTGATGATACGGAGCACCTCGAGACCCGCGATGCGGCCCGCATCCTTCGTCGCCTGACGCTGGCTGTCGGTGAAGTATGCCGGCACCGTGATGACCGCCTGCGTGACCGGTTCGCCGAGATAGCTCTCCGCTTCCTGCTTGAGCTTTTGCAGGATCATGGCCGAGATCTCCTGCGGCGTGTAGTCCTTGCCGTCAATATGCACTTTGCGGTCGGAACCCATGTCGCGCTTGATCGACGAGATCGTGCGCTCCGGGTTCGTGATCGCCTGACGCTTTGCAAGCGTGCCGACCATGCGCTCGCCGTCCTTAAACGCGACGACGGACGGTGTGGTGCGGGAACCCTCCGAGTTCGGGATCACGACGGGCTGGCCGCCTTCCAAAATAGCAACGCAGGAATTGGTAGTACCCAAATCAATGCCGATAATTTTACCCATAACTGTATCCTCCTGTTTCTTTCTTTCAAGCTTTTCTTTATTATTCTGCGACTTTGACCATGCTATGACGCACGATCTTGTCGCCAACGCGATATCCCTTTTGGAACACCGCGAGGATTTCGCCGCTTTGCCGTCCTTCTGCCTTTTCCTGCATGACGGCTTCGTGGAAATTGGGATCGAATGCGCCGGTCGCATCGATCTCGCTGAGACCGAGCTTTCCGAGCGTATCCATGAGTTGCCGCTGCACGAGCACGATGCCCTCGCGCCAGCCCTCGTCGCCGCTGTCCGCGGCCATTGCCCGATCAAAGTTGTCAAGCACGGGCAGCAGTTCCTTGATGCACTCTCTGCGCCCTTCTTCAAGGCTGTCCGAGCGGATCGACGCATTGCGGCGGCGATAGTTGTCAAAATCCGCCTGATTACGCTGCAACAACGCGACCGTTTCGTCCTTTTCCTTTTGGAGCTGTTGAATGTGCATCTGCACGGTTTTGAACTCCTCCGCGGTCAGCGTGTAGCTTTCGGGCTCCGCGGCCTCTTCGGCCGTTTTCGTTTCCGTCTGCTCTGCGTCCGTTTGCGCCGTTTCCGGTGCTTCCGGTGTTTCGACGCTTTCCTGCGCCGTCTGCACCGCTTCTTCTTTCTTATGCTTTGACAAGGTTATTTGTCCTCCTCAATGTAGTTGGTCAGGACCTCGCCGAGACTCCGTCTCATGTACTCCAGTACCGAGATGACCTTGCTGTAATTCATTCTCGTCGGGCCGATGATGCCAAGCGTTCCCATCGGAGTATCGCCCATGCGGTACGTCGCGGTCACAACGCTGCAGTCCTTGAGCGGTTCATGCTCGTTCTCCTGCCCGATCGTGATCGTAAACTCGAGAGAACTGGCTTTCTTCAACATTCCGTAGAGCGCCTCGCGGCCTTCCACTGCGGTCAGGAAGTTACGCGCTTTGTTGAGGTCGCTGTACTCCGGATAGTGCAGCATGTTCACCGTGCCGGACAACTCCACATCGTGCGGTTTCGGTGCGATCTTTCTCGAGATCGCATCCACAACGCTCGTAAGAAACGCCCGCTTGCCCGACAGTTCCTCGGACAGCACCTGCTGGATCCGATCCCCGACCGCATCCATGCGGCACCCGTGCAACCGATCTGTCAGCAGATGCGAGATCTGCTCAAGCTCGAGCGGCGTCATATGCTCATCCACACGGATGATCGCATCCCTTGCAAACCCCGTGTCCGTTACGACCACGATCAGCGCCTTGCCCTCGATGAGCGGTACAAGCTGGATGTGCCGCAGCCGGTCGTTGTCCAGCTCGGGGGGAAGCACCATCGCCGTATACTGCGTAATATCCGACAATGCCTGCGCGGTCTGCTTGAGCGCGGATTCGACCTCGTCCACCTTCCCGGTAAAATGAGAGCGGATGTATTTGATCTCGTCCTCGCTGAGCGCCGCACGGTTCATGATATTATCCACATACAGCCGATACGCCTTGTCGGACGGGATGCGTCCCGCGGAGGTATGCGGCTGTTCGAGGAAGCCCATTTCCTCAAGGTCGGCCATCTCATTGCGGATGGTCGCGCTGGAAAGGTTGAACCCCGCCGTGCGGCTGATCGACCGCGAGCCCACCGGCGCTGCCGAGAGAATATACTCGTCAATGATCGCCTGCAAAATCTTCAGCTTTCTTGCATCGAGCTTCACGCCAGTCACCGCCCTTCCGTTTTGTTAGCACTCATTTGTGTCGAGTGCTAATCTCTAAGCAAAAAAATAGCACTCCCCGGCAGTAAAGTCAAGCAAGGGACTGAACAAAAATGTGACAATCCGGTGAATTCAGGAAAGAAAGAATTGCAGCGCCGCATTCTGAAGGTCAAGTCCCTTTCCATTGAGCGCCAAAAAGCCCGAAGAATAGGCGGTTTCATTGAGCCATCCCGCACGTCTCAGCTGCGCCACCGGTTCTGCATAGATTTCCTCCAGGCGCACGTCAAAGCGTCTGAAAAATTCGCGCAGGGACACGCCCGAAAGCGTGCGGAGCCCCAGCATCACCGTCTCGAACATCTCCTCGATGGGCGGCAAGCGCAGTGTCTCGTTTCGCGGCAGACAGCCTTTTTGCAGCTTTGCATCATATGTGCGAAGACTCTCCGTGTTAGAAAAGCGCGTCCATTTGCCGTCCAGCCGCAGGCAGCCATGCGCCGCAATGCCGAAGCCCAAGTATTCGCCGTTGCGCCAGTAGTTCAAATTGTGGCGGCACATATAGCCGTTTCGGGCAAAATTGGAGATCTCATAGCGTGCAAAGCCAAGCTTCTCCAGCAGCGCAATGCCTGCATCCTGCATATCCGCGACCGCATCCTCATCCGGCAGCGTTTCGCGTCCCGCGAGCACGGCGCGGTACAGCGGCGTCCCCTCCTCAAGAATCAGTCCGTAGGCGGAAACGTGCGTCGCCCCGCTCTCCGCCGCGCGGCGGATCGTATCGAGATACTGCGCCGCCGTCTGCCCCGGCAGGCCGTGCATGACGTCCACATTGAAATTCTCAAAGCCCGCGCGCTTTGCCCATGCTGCAGTGCGGCAGAATGCGGCATAGTCATGGATGCGGCCAATACGGGCAAGCAGCGCGTCGTCTGCGGACTGAAGCCCGACGGAAAGCCGGTTCACGCCCGCCGCGCGATAGGCGCAAAGCGTTTTCTCCGTCGCCGTGCCGGGATTGCACTCCATGCTGATCTCTGCATCCGGCAGAATGTCAAATGCTTCTCCGAGCGTTTCAAGAATGCGTCGCAGCTGTTCGCCGCTGAGCAGCGATGGTGTGCCGCCGCCGAAAAACACGCTCGCATACCGTCTTTTCGGCGTCTGCTCCGCAACAAGACGGATCTCCCGCAAAAGTGCGCCGACATACGGCTCCGGCACCCCACCCGGTTCCGGGAAGGACACGAAGTCGCAATAGGCGCACTTTCTCACGCAGTATGGGATATGCAGATAAATGCCAGCGGGTTCCATCAGTTGATCCTGAGCACGCTCATGAAGGCTTCGCTCGGCACCTGCACGGTACCGACCTGGCGCATACGCTTCTTGCCCTCTTTCTGCTTTTCAAGCAGCTTCTTCTTTCGCGTGATGTCGCCGCCGTAGCACTTTGCAAGCACGTCCTTGCGAACGGCGCTGACGGTCTCCCGCGCGATGATCTTCCCGCCGATCGCGGCCTGGATCGGGATCTCAAACTGTTGACGCGGAATGACCTCCTTGAGCTTTTCGGCAACGGCGCGCCCCTTCGCATACGCTTTATCGCGGTGTACGATGGTCGAGAGTGCATCGCAGGTATCGCCGTTGAGCAGGAAATCGAGCTTCACAAGATCCGAGCGCATGTATTCGCGCAGCTCATAATCAAAGGACGCATAGCCGCGGCTCCTCGACTTCAGCTGATCGAAGAAGTCGTAGATGATCTCGTTGAGCGGCAGGATATAGTGCATGGACACGCGCGTTTCCTCGATGTAATCCATGTCCTGGAAGATGCCGCGCTTGTCCTGGCAGAGCTCCATGATCGTGCCGACATACTGGGAAGGCGTCATGATGTTGGCGTTCACCATGGGCTCTTCCATATATTCGATCTCCGTCACGGGCGGCAGGTTCGAGGGATTGTCGATCATACGTTCTTCGCCGTTCATCATGCGAACGCGATAGATGACCGAGGGTGAAGTCGTTACAAGATCAAGGTCGAACTCGCGTTCGAGCCGCTCCTGGATGATCTCCATGTGCAGCAGTCCGAGGAAGCCGCAGCGGAAGCCGTATCCGAGCGCCACGGACGTCTCCGGTTCAAAGGACAGCGACGCATCGTTCAGCTTCAGCTTGTCGAGCGCGTCCCGCAGATCATCGTAATGCGCACCGTCCGCAGGATAAATGCCGCAGAACACCATCGGATTGACCTGTTTGTATCCCGGCAGCGGCGCTTTTGCAGGGTTCGCGGCAGAGGTGATGGTATCGCCGACCTTCGTTTCCGCAACGCTCTTGATGGAGGCGGAAATGTATCCCACCTCGCCTGCGGTCAGCTCGTCCGTCGGCGTGAGCTGCGGCGTAAACACGCCGACCTCCGTCACATCGAACTCGCGTCCCGTCGCCATGGAACGAATGCGGTCGCCCGGCCGCACAACGCCGTCCACGATGCGCACAAAGGACAGCGCCCCCTTATAGTTGTCGTACACGCAGTCAAAGATAAGCGCCGTGAGCGGTGCGGCGGGGTCTCCCTTGGGCGGCGGCACGAGATCCACGATCTGCGCAAGCACTTCCGCAACGTTTTGTCCGCTTTTTGCCGAGATCTTCGGCGCGTGTTCTGCCGGGATCCCAATCACATCCTCGATCTCCGTCACGACGTGCTCCGGCTGTGCGGACGGCAGATCGATCTTGTTGATCACAGGCATGATCTCGAGGCCGTTGTCCACGGCAAGGTACACGTTTGCAAGCGTCTGCGCCTCGATGCCTTGCGTCGCGTCCACGACGAGCACGGCGCCCTCGCAGGCGGCAAGCGCACGGCTGACTTCATAGGTAAAGTCTACGTGGCCCGGCGTGTCGATGAGATTGAACATGTATCGCTTGCCGTCGCTGTGGGTATAGAACATGCGCACAGCCGTTGCCTTGATGGTGATGCCCCGCTCGCGCTCGATATCCATGGAATCGAGCAGCTGCTCCTCCATGTCGCGCGCCGCGACCGTATCGGTCAGCTCCATCATGCGGTCTGCAAGCGTGGATTTGCCGTGATCGATGTGCGCGATGATGCAGAAATTGCGGATCAGTTCCCGCGGGTAGGCCATAGCGTCGTTCCTCCAAGCGTTCTCAATTCAGAATTCCCCATAATAGACCTTATCTATGATACCCTAAGCCGCGTCAAATTGCAAGAATCGCCCGCGCCGTCCGGCGTATCCGCGCTACGGCTGCGCTTGCTTCTCCGGGAGGAGCATGGTATACTTTCGACAAGTCTCGACGGAAGGAAACGCCTGCACAATGAAAAAGCACCTCCTGCCTCTGCTCCTGTTCTTTGCGTTTACCGCTCTGCTCGCTGGCTGCGCAGGTCCCGCCGTCCCGGAGCTTTCCGCATCGGAGGCCGCCGCCCCCTCTCCCACGCCGGCCCTGAGCGCAACGCCCGCGCCGACGCCGATCCCAACGCCCTCTCCTACGCCGATCCCGACGCCGTTTTCCATCGTCTGGATGACCGATACGCAAGCCATGAGCTGTTTTTCGCCGGAAGCGCTGGACAGCATGGGCTGTTATATTCGGGATAATCTTGAGCGGGAGAACATTCTTTGCGTTTTTCACACGGGCGATCTGGTGGACAACGGATTCAGGCCCTACCAGTGGGACAATTTCAACCTTGCGCTTGAAAAATTTCGCGGCATGGTTCCCTTCTATCCCGTCGCGGGGAATCACGACATCGGCGTGCGGAGGCATAGCTATGACGGATACCTGCACTGTGACTTTTTAAACGACCTCCCCGCAGACAAGTGCTTTGCGGACGGGCTCATCTATTATGACCTGTTTTCCGCAGGCGGCGCGGATTTTATCGTGCTCGGCGTAGGCCATAACACTACCCGGCGGTTTCCCGGCGCTTACGACTGGATCAACGACGCGCTTGCCGCGCATCGGGATCGCGTTGGCATTGTGCTGATCCATCGCTATATCGACGGGCGGGGCAGACTGTATAAAAGCAGCTATCTCGACCAGGACGAGCTCCTCGCGAAAAACCCGAACGTGCGGCTCGTGCTCTGCGGCCACAACCGCGGCGACAGTCTGCGCACCGACGAGTTTGACGACGACGGCGACGGCACGCCCGACCGCACCGTCTATTCCCTCATGTACAACCCGCAGGGCGATAAGAAGGAGGGCTACGGCTATCTGCGTCTGCTGCGCTTTGACCCCATCGCGCGAAGCATCGAGACCTATACCTACTCGCCCTATCTGGACAAACGTTTTGCCGACCCGAAAACCGGCGAATACTTCGATCATGTTCTTACGGACGCATTTTGAACTTCGCCCCGCGCAGCGAGGTTCGGGCCGGGCGGCTCGCCCTCCACAGCAAAGGGGCGCCGCCGATCTCCGTAATCGGGGCGCCATTGGCCGGATCGTATAACCCCTTACTTTGTCAGGACCTTTTTGCAGTACCTGCGCGCCCCGCAATATGGACAGACCAGCTTTCGTTTGGTGATCGTGTGCGGCCCCATAAGATAGGACTTCATATCCGGTACAAACCGATGGTGACATTCGGGGCACGCATATGCGCCTGCCTCTATATCCAGAATGCACGCGATTGCAATCCCGCCGAACACCACAACCGCTCCTGTAACGATCAGCAGAATCCGCAGCCACGTTTCCAGAGCGAGCGCTCCCGCCAGAAGAAACAACGGAATAGCTGCAATCAGCGTAAGCCCGGCAACCATTGCTGATAGGATGATTTTCTTTTTGCTTTCCTGCGCTTCTTTGACCAGATTTACCATGTTTTCCTCCGCTTTTCTGCGATATTCTTCTTCGGATACCCTTTCGCCGGACAACAGCTCATTCACCGTTATCTCCAGCGCAGCGCACAGGGGCAGCAGCAGGGATACCTCCGGAAACCCGTTGCCCCGTTCCCATTTTGAAATCGTCTTGTCGCTGATCCCCAATCGTTCGGAAAGCTGTTTCTGGGTATATCCCTTTCTTTTTCTCTCATCGGCAATGAATCTCCCGATTTTGATTTGATCCATTTATTCGCCTCCCCTTCTCCTGAATTATCCCATAAAATACGGCGGCTTCACACCCATGCAGCGTAGAATACGGCGAAGCGACGCGGTTTCTGCGCTCCGTAGAGAAAGAACCGGAGGACGCCAGTCCGTCGGGGTTTGACCGATATGCCCGATATTGACATGATAACACGGGAAACGTCATTCCGCAAAAAAACAACCGCAGCAGAAAGGCTGCTGCGGCTGTTGTCCGTTCTGTGAACGCTGCGCGTGCGGGGGCCGTTGTTTTCCTATGGCCAGCCCCCCTTCGGCAGAGCGTCTTATTTATGATCGACCTTTGCCATGTAGGTAATGAGGTCGAGCACCTTGTTGGAATAACCCCACTCGTTGTCGTACCAGGAAACGACCTTCACGAATGTATCGGTCAGGGCGATACCGGCCTTGGCGTCGAAGATGGAGGTGTGCGGATCGCCGATGAAGTCGGAAGAAACGACCGGATCCTCGGTGTAGCCCAGGATGCCCTTGAGCTCGTTCTCGGAAGCCTTCTTCATTGCTGCGCAGATCTCGTCATACTTGGCGGGCTTTGCGAGGTTGACGGTCAGGTCAACGACGGAAACATCCAGCGTCGGAACACGCATGGACATACCGGTCAGCTTGCCGTTCAGGGACGGGATGACCTTGCCGACTGCCTTGGCTGCGCCGGTGGAGGACGGGATGATGTTGTAGGAAGCGCCGCGGCCGCCGCGCCAATCCTTCATGGAAACGCCGTCAACGGTCTTCTGGGTCGCCGTGATGGAATGCACCGTGGTCATGAGGCCGTCGGTGATGCCGAAGTTGTCATGCAGAACCTTCGCGATCGGCGCGAGGCAGTTCGTGGTGCAGGATGCGTTGGAAACAAACTGCATGTCGGAGGTGTAGGACTCGTTGTTGACGCCCATAACGAACATCGGGGTGTCGTCCTTGGACGGTGCGGACATGACGACATGCTTTGCGCCTGCCGCGATGTGACCCGCAGCCTTCTCCTTCGTGAGGAACAGGCCGGTGGACTCGACGACGTACTCTGCGCCGACTTCGTTCCACTTCAGGTTCGCAGGATCCTTCTCCGCGGTGACGCGGATGGACTTGCCGTTCACGATCAGAGAGTTCTCGGTATAATCGACCGTACCATCGAAGCGGCCATGGATCGTATCATACTTGAGCATGTACGCCATGTAATCCGGAGTGATCAGGTCGTTGATGCCGACGATCTCGATCTCGGGGTTGTTGACCGCAGCGCGGAACACGAGACGGCCGATACGGCCAAAGCCATTGATACCAACTTTGATAGCCATAAAGAATAGCCTCCTTCTAAATAATCCTTCTTTTAAACCTATAAGCCTCTGGTATCTTACAACATTCCCGCAGGAAGTGCAAGCTAAATCTTTTTTCTTTCGATAAAAAATGATTGTTTAATCGACATTGATCTTTTCCGACACGATGTACAGCGGCCTGCCCTTGAGCTCGTCGTACATCCTTCCGAAGTACATGCCCTGCAAGCCCATGCAGCAGAGCGTCAGCCCCTGCAGCAGCACAACGCCGTCCAGCGCCCAAAGCCACGGCGCAGCGCCGCAGGTGCAGGCGCACACGATCAGCGCGATCAATCCCAATCCTGCGGTCACGCAAATGCCGATCCCAAGAATGCCGGGCAGTGTCAGCGGTTTATCGGAAAAGCCCGTGATGCCGTCCATGGCGAGCCGGAGCATCTTTTTCAGCGTATATTTTGTGCTGCCCGCAAAGCGTTCATGCCGCTCATACTCGATCGGCTCGGATCGAAATCCCATCCAGGCCGACATGCCGCGCAAAAAGCGGTTATGCTCCCGCATTTGCAGGAACACGTCCGCGACCTTCCGATTGATCAGGCGGAAATCGCCCGTATCCAGCGGAATGGGGTACGCGCTCATCCAAGCAAGCAGGCGATAGTATGCCGCCGCGGTAAGTTTTTTAAACAGCGTCTCGCCCTCGCGCTTCAGGCGCTTGCCGTAGATGATCTCGCCGCCCTGCTCCCAACGCCGCACCATTTCGGGGATGAGCTCCGGCGGATCCTGCAGATCCACGTCGATGATGATGAGCGCGTCTCCTTTTGCAGCGTCCATGCCGCAGGTCACGGCGGTCTGATGCCCGAAGTTTCTTGAAAACGACAGCACCTTTACCCGAAGATCCTCCGCCGCGATCTCTCGCAGAATATCCAGCGATCGGTCGCGGCTGCCATCGTTCACATACAGAATCTCGAAGGGGTACCCCGTCGTCTCCATGGCCGTCTTCATTCTCTCATAGGATACCCGAAGCACTTCTTCCTCATTATAAACCGGGACAATGAGGGAAAGGCTCTTCTCTTTCATCCTGGTCACCTCCTACTGAATCTTCTTTCATTATAACCAAATTTCGTCTGCGTTGCAATTTTTCGACCTTTGGGGTATAATATCCGCGATAAAATACATCCAAAGGAGAGAAGATACCATGCCTATCGTCACCAGTACCAAGATGTTCCAGGATGCGTACAAGAACGGCTATGCCATCGGCGCATTCAACGTCAACAACATGGAGATCATTCAAGGCATCACCGAGGCCGCGAAAGATCTGAACTCCCCCCTGATCCTTCAGGTCAGCTCCGGCGCGCGCAAGTACGCAAACCACACCTACCTCATGAAGCTCATCGAGGCTGCCTGCATCGAAACGGATCTGCCGATCTGCGTCCATCTCGACCACGGCGATACCTTTGAACTGTGCAAGAGCTGCATCGACGGCGGCTTCTCCTCCGTCATGATCGACGGTTCGCATCACGCCTATGAGGACAACGTCAAGCTGACCCGTCAGGTCGTCGAGTATGCGCATGACCACGGCGTTGTCGTCGAGGGTGAACTCGGCCGTCTGGAAGGCGTCGAGGATGACGTCAAGGTCGCCATCGGCGACGGTTCCTACACCGATCCCGATCAGGTACAGGATTTCGTGACCCGCACGGGCGTTGACTCTCTGGCCATCGCCATCGGCACGAGCCACGGTGCTTACAAGTTCAAGCCCGGCACGAAGCCGCAGCTCCGCTTCGACATTCTCAAAGAGGTCGAGAACCGTCTGCCCGGCTTCCCGATCGTGCTCCACGGCGCATCGAGCGTTATCCCGAAGTTCGTTGAGGAGATCAATAAATACGGCGGCGCAATGCCCGATGCCATCGGCGTTCCCGAGGACATGCTGCGCGAAGCTGCAAGAATGGCCGTCTGCAAGATCAATATCGACAGCGACCTGCGTCTTGCCATGACCGCAACGATCCGCAAGTATTTCGCGGAAAACCCGTCCCACTTCGACCCGCGCCAGTACCTCAAGCCCGCCCGTCAGGCGATCAAGGAAATGGTCGCGCACAAGATCGTGGACGTGCTCGGCTGCGACGGCAAAGCGGCCAATGCGCTCTGATCCGTATCACCCTTGACAACATCAACCCGCATTCTCCAAAGGATGCGGGTTCTTTTTTTTGCGCGGCTTCGATCAAGATCATATATCATCGACATTTTCCGCTAAATTGCCCGCCTTGCTTTTTTAAGTTCCTGCGCTAAAATAGATTCCAGAAGCAAACGGTTTCTCCGCAGAACAGCAAAACGGCAGGGGGAAACTGCGGAGATGCGGCGTATGAAAAATGCGCCGCTTTTTGTTTCAGCAGCGCATTCGCTTCTCTCGATCAGTCCAGCGTCAGGTACGCAAAGATCGGTCTGTGATCTGACAGCAGCTCATCGATCATTCGTATATTCAAAACTGTAATATTATCTGTGACCACAATATTGTCGATCTCGCTCTTTGACATGAGCCCCGCGCCATAGTCATAAAACCTTGTATCTGCGGCGTTCAGCGCGGTATATCCCTTCCCGAGCTGCGAAAACTCGGAAGCCTTCGCATTAAAGTCTCCAAAGAGGATCTTATACTTGTTTGTGTCCGCGTCCAGCCATTTCTTGACCTCGGCAAACTGCTTGGAGCGGGTCGCCGCGGATTCGTAAGAAAAGTGCGTGTTATATACGGAGACCCGATGTCCGTCGATCTTGACGACGATCTTTTGCAGCACGCGCTGCTCGTTCCCGTCGCTTGAGAGCGTTTTTGTCTCCGCAGACTCAATCTTATATGCCGACAGGAGGCCGATGCCGTATTCGCCGCCGCTCGCGTAGGAAACGGTCTTGGCAAAGCTCGTGTTCTGCATCTCCTTCGTGCGCAGGGAGAGCAGGTTATCAACGACCGTCTTGCTCTTGCAGCGATAGACCTCCTGCACACCCATAAGGTCGGGCTGCTGCGCCTGTACGAGGCAGCCCATCTCCGTGAGCTTTCCGTTGCCGCGCTTGATGTTCCATGTCCCCACCGTGATCGCGCCGCGCACGATGTACAGGCTGTATTTCACCTTTCCGTCAACGGAGATGCGCACGGTCTTGCTCCCGTGCCTCGGCATGGAAACCGTAACGGTGCTTTTGCCGGAATCGCCGATCTTGACCTTTGCGCCCTTCGCGCCCTCTGCGCTGATCCGAACATCGCCGCTCGTCGCATTGATCACATAACCGTACACATCCGGCGAAAAGGCCGGCGACATCGTCCCGCCGCTGACGCTCAGCGAGAGGAGCTGTCCGCTCGCGCCTTCCCGCGACAGATCGAGATAATCGGCGGAGATATACCCCGTTTTTCCGTTATAGCTGATCTCGTGCCAGCCGCCCGCCAGATTCGCCCGCGTGACGCGGAACGTCGCGTCCTTGTCAGCGAGTCCCACCAATTCGGCGTCTTTGTTCGCGCTTGCCCGGACGTTGACGTTTTCTTTGCAGTTGACGACCGTTCCGCGATAGCTTGCGTCCGCGTCTTCCGCCTTTTTCAGATCCACATACATGCGGTTCACATAGCCCGTTTCGCTCTTGTACTTGACCTTATGCCACTCCGCATTCACATTCGTTGCAAGGATCTCGACGACCGTCCCCTTTTGAAGTCTTCGGATGCGGCCGCTGTCCGAGGAAGCGCCCTTTCGAAATGCAACGCCGTCCGCGTTGATCACGCCCGTCTCATAGGAGGCCGCATGGCTTACGGCGAGCGGCAGCCCGGACAGCACCAGGCCAAGGATCAAAAGCAGACAGAGCGCTTTACGTTTCATAACGTCATTTCCCCTTTATACGCAACAGGATTCCATTCAAAGTGTAGCTGTCACGGGCAAAAATCGCAAGAAAATTGCCCCGCAATTCACGGAATCGTTACAGCTCGTTCATACCTCGTCGTTTTGTGTGGAACAGGCGGCGTCATTTGGCCTCGTTCGGCTTTGTAAAGCCGGGTGCAAAAAACGCCGCGATCAGCAGACCGTTCGCCTTTTCAAGCTGCTTTGCGATCCCCGTTTTCGCCGCCGTCTTGTGCGGCTCGATTTCTGCATGTAAAGCGTCCAGCAGCTTGGTTACTACTTCATCCGTGGCGCCCTCACCCAGAATGGTCTTGATCTCTTCGCGTTTCATGTTTTTATCCTCCTATACGATTTTATTACGGCGTTTTCTCGCCAAGATTCCGCGCTTTACGTCCGCCGACGCAAATAAAAAAGCAACGGTACTCGTTGCTTTCATTTGTGAAATCGTTGATTCAGTTTTACGGAACAGCTATGCCTTTGGCGGCTCTATAGAGCTTCCGCATGATGCCGTTTTCCTGCAGGTACTCCAAGCCTTTGAGCGCGATCCGAATATCCCGCGCGTCCACCGAGGTCTCTCCGGTGATGAACCGCCGAATCTCCACGCCCGTGATGTACCCGACGTCTGCCATCATCTCCATGTACCGGCACCAGCGCTCATGCGTAGCGCCGAGCGCCTCCTGCCTGATCTGCTGCACGTCGAACCCCGGCAGGTCCATTGCCTTTTTCAATGCGGACAGGATGCGGTAAACGGCTTTGAAGTTGCCCATCGCTACTCCTCAAGAATCTCGAAAGAATCAATTTCAGATTCAAAGAACTCGATCCACAGCCCCATAGAGTTAATGCAAAAGCTGGCTTCGTTTTCCTCGTTATCGATTGCAGGGGTAACAACTACTATAGTACCGACGAAAACCTCCCCGTCAACGTCTGTAATTCGGGCTCTTTTACCCAAATAATTTTGAAAACTCATACTTACCCCCTCTTGGTAGGAACGACGTGCGTACCCGTCAAGCTGTAGTGGATCATGATTCGATTGCTCCCGCTGATTTCTCCAGAACTCGGATCAACAACACGCCCAATGACGCTATTTGTTTCAACGACTTCCTTGTTGGTCCATTTTTGCTTTTTCGAAAGAACAGGCGTTCCTGTCCCGTGGTATCGATCAACAAGAGCCTGCGCGGTCTCCACATCTCCGTAGATATAACTCCGTCCTTCGATATATCCGGGGAACCCAAGAATGTGGCGGTTCTGTTTCTGAACGTTCACTTTCTTTGTGATCGCATCGGATTTAATCAGCTTCCTGATATCCTCGATTTTTACGGCTTTCTGAACCCTCGCTACCGTACTCCTATCATACCCTAAAACGTACAATCTTTCAAGTTTTTCTCGGATACCGCAAGCATCCGAAAACGCCTTGTATTCCCGCGTCCGCTGTCGGATTTCGCTGCCCAAGGTCGCCTTGTCACCGCCCGCGTTCACCTCACGCTTCAAGGCGCGAATCTGCCGCTCCATGGTCCGCTGCTTCTGCGTGGCCTCGTAGTAGGTGTACTGCCGCCCATTGACGGTAAACGGCCCCGGCTCCCGCTGGTACGCAATCGGCTCGGAAATCCCCGGCCAGTACGGATAATGCGTATGGCGGCAGTTGTAGGAATAAATGTGATCCGGGTTTGACGGCTCACCATAGCCGCATACAGCCTTAAACTGCTCGACCGTGAAGATCTTCCCCTGCCACAGCGCATGGCTCTCACGCGCTCCCCAGTGCTCCGACACCTGCACCATGGGTACATCCGATTCCTCGATGTTGGTCTGCATGATGTCGCCGGTGAGCTGACTGTATGCGGTCAGCAGAAGGCGCAGTTCGGTACACAAAAAATGCGCTCTCATGGTTGCCCACAAAAGCGCATTGTCTGCAATAAATTCCGTTTTCGGCTTACTCGCCGACCGCCTCGTCGTATACGCTGACCTGCTTCTTGCCGCCGTGCTTGGTCTCAAAGCAGACCACGCCGTCGATCTTTGCAAACAGGGTGTCGTCCTTTCCGATACCGACGTTATTGCCGGGATGGAAATGCGTACCGCGCTGACGGACGAGGATGTTTCCCGCGAGCACGAACTGACCGTCCGCACGCTTGGGTCCGAGACGCTTGCTTTCGCTGTCACGGCCGTTGCGCGAGGAGCCGACGCCCTTCTTATGCGCAAAACGCTGCAGATTCATTTGCAACATCTGTTACACCTCCCTGTCAGAAATTTTCAAATACTTTCCATAGTCTTTGCGGATGCCGGACAGCGCCATCTCCAATGTGTCGAACAGCAGCTGCGCGTCCTGCGCCTGCCGCTCCCCCACCGTTTCCGGCAGGACACATCGAAGCGTTTTGCCGTCGTCCGTGACAGAGGCTTTGATCTTCGCCGCCTCGGTCAGTCCGTTCGCCGTTGCCGCCGTGAGCGCGGAGACCGCGCTGCACACGATGTCGCTTCCCGCTTCCGCATATCCGGCGTGACCGCTGCACTCGAATCCGAGCGTCGCACCGTTTCGCCGGAGCATCACGATTCGGATCATCTCGCCTTACCCGATCGAAAGGATCTCGACCTTGGTGTACGGCTGACGATGACCGCGCTTCGTGCGGATGTTCTTCTTCGGCTTGTACTTGAAGACGATGACCTTCTTGCCCTTGCCGTGCTCCACAACCTTCGCCTTGGCCTTCACGCCATCCAGAACGGGCGTACCGATCTTGACGCCGGCGTCGTCTGCCACGAGCAGAACGTCGAATTCGACTTCAGCGTTCACCTCTGCATCCAGCTTTTCGACGAGAAGCTCGTCGCCGGCTTCGACCTTGTACTGCTTTCCACCGGTTTGAATGATTGCATACACAGTGCTGCACCTCCTCTTACCAGACTCGCCCGAGCGCGGTGATGCAAAACTGCATACTTCGACCGTCCCAGTGCGGCTCACCGATAAATCATATCACAGCCAGGTACCGCTGTCAATGCCCGTCAGCGGATGATTTTGCACTCTTTTTTCGCTTCCGCAAGCCGTTTTTCCGCAAGCGGCCGCACCGAAAACTTCTCGATATGCAGCTGCGGGTTTGCGCGCACATAATAGCTGCCGCCCGCGTCCTCCGGGAACACGCGGCCATGCTTCTTCTCCGCGAACTCCATCGCCGCGAGCACATCCGGATGTACCTCGATGAGCATTCGCTTGTTGTTGCTGCCCTTGAGCACCTGCATGGTTTGCTTCTTGACCTTGCCCATCACGGTCTCCGGAGCAAGCACATGCGCATCGCCGCTGCAATAGGGGCAGACGATTTGCAGCGTATCTCCGAGGCTGCGCCCCGTCTTTTTGCGCGTCATCTCGACAAGACCCAGGTGCGTGAAGCCGAATACATGCGAGCGCGTATGGTCGTCCTTCAGCGCATTTTTCAGCGTGTTCAGCACCATGGTGCGGTTGCTCTCACGCTCCATATCGATGAAGTCGATAATAATGATGCCGCCAATGTCACGGAGCCGCAGCTGCCGCGCGATCTCGACCGCTGCCTCGCAGTTGGTCGCGGTGATCGTCTTTTCGAGATCGTCTTTTCCGACGAATTTTCCCGTGTTGACGTCGATGCAGGTCAGCGCCTCCGTGCGGTCGATAATGACGTAGCTGCCGTTCTTCAGCCAAACCTTGCGGGCAAGCGCTTTATCGATCTTGCTCTCCGTCTCATAGCGTTCAAAGAGCGCCTCGCTCTCCTTAAGCAGGATGCGCGGTCTGAGCTTCGGCGCCATCATGTCCGCGATCTCCTTGATCTGCTCGAAGGTCCCCGTTTCGTTCACGAACACGCGGTCAACATCCTTCATCAGCAGATCGCGCACCGTTCGAAACAGCAGGGACTGTTCCTCGTGCAGCAGCGCCGGGGCCTTTTTGTTCTTTGCGCGCTTTTCGATCTCCCTGTACAGGTTGACGATGCCGTCGAGATCCTCCTTGAACGCCTCCCTGCTTTTGCCCGCCGAAGCCGTGCGAACGATCACTCCCATGCCGTCGGGTTTGATCTCGTTCAGGATCTTGCGCAGTCTCGACCTCTCTTCATCCCGCTCGATGCGGCGGGAGATGCCGACATAATCCATCGTCGGCATGAGCACGAGCGAGCGGCCCGCGAGCGTGATGTGCGTCGTCACGCGCGCGCCCTTTGTCCCGACGGGATCCTTTGCGACCTGTACCATGATGGTCTGGCCGGGCTTGAGCAGGTCCCGAATACTCTTCGTTTCCTTCGGCGTTTCCACCTCGTCATCCGAGTCGTCGGGCAGCACAATGTCGCCCGCATACAGGAACGCATTGCGCTCAAGGCCAATGTCGACAAACGCCGCCTGCATGCCCGGCAGAACATTCTGCACTCTGCCGTTGTAGATGTTGCCGACAAGGCGCTGCGAACTCTCCTGTTCGACGTACAGTTCGACCGGCGCGCCGTTTTCCACAACCGCAACGCGGGTCGAAAACCCGTTTGCATCCACCAATATTTCTTTGTTCATACTCTTCCCTTCTTTTACTCTAAGGGAATGCGCGGCAAAACGCCATCTGCGTCAAAATACATGGCCGCGCGGTGGATCCGCAGCGTGCCCTGTGCATCCAAACAATCGAACAGCGCGCCCATCATCAATTCGACGCGCAGTCCGCCATCGGCTTGCAATTTGCCCAGAACGCGGAGGGTCATCGCATTCCCCTCAACGTCTTCCACGAACGCCCTTATGATCTGCGGACGGATATTCACGGGTTTGATCCCGCCCTTGGTCCGCTTATTCACTATAATGTCGCCGGAAAGCAGCGATTCTAACGCCGCTTCGGCTTTTTCGCGCGTCATCGTGCGCGCAAATGTTGTCTGTACCTCGTATTCCGCGGCCCGTGTCAGAGTCGAAAGCGTCTTGATGCCCGCGGGCAGCTCCCGCGCGTCCGAAAGCCGGATGCCCTGCGGCAGCACAGCGTTGACCTGTGCAAGAAACGTCTCCGGCTGCATGCGCTCCGTCAGTTCCACATCAAACCACTCCGCATCGCTCGTCGTTCCCGTTGCGAGCGCAGAGGCAAAGGAAAGCTCCGGATGCGGGTTGAATCCCTCGGAGAAGCGCAGCGGAAGCTTGGCGCGGCGAAATGCACGCTGCAAGGTGCGCTGCACATCGAGATGAGAGATATAACGTGCGCTTTCCGTTTTATGATAGACTGCAAGCATCCGCATGGCGACCTCCAAAGCAACCGTTGCAGCCCTGCCGGCAGTCACGCGTTGTGACGCCCTGCATGGCTTTCTTGTATTCCCGTTTCAGGTAGTCTTCCGTGACCAGCATGTCGATATGCGACCACGGCAGCGTCTCGTCGAGCGACGGCGCCCATTGCGCGTAATCCTCGATCGTGCAGCCGTGTGCTGCAAACGCTTCCCGCCACGCGTCCGGGCGGTAATGCTCCGACCAGGAGTCGAACCGACAGCCCCGTTCATATGCCGTTTCCAAAACATCCGCAAGCTTGCGGTCTCCGCGGGAGAATGCCGCTTCCAGCACGGACAGATCGGAAAGGTGGCACTGGAACTGTACGCCGCGAATGCCGCGCAGCGCGTCGCGCAGGATGGCCTGTCTGCGGCGGATCTCGTCGAGCGGCACCTGCGGGAACCACTGGAACGCCGTAAAGGGTTTCGGCACGAAAGTCGATGCGCTGACCGTCAGGCGCAGCGCCTTGCCGCGCTGTTCCTTGGGCAGACGGTAGAATGCGTCGCTGACCTTTTTCGCAAGGTCGGCAATGCCGAGAATATCCTCGTCTGTCTCCTCCGGAAGCCCCAGCATGAAATACAGCTTCACGCCCGTCCAGCCACAGGAAAACGCGTCCGTCGTCGCGCGGAGCAGATCCTCCTCCGTGACGTTCTTGTTGATCACGTCGCGCAGGCGCTGCGTCCCGGCCTCCGGTGCAAAGGTCAAACCTGCCTTTCGGATGGACTGCATTTTTTCGAGATCCTCTTTCAGGAAAGAATCCAGCCGGAGCGACGGCAGTGAGACCGAGACCCTCTGCGATTCCATGCTGTCGATGATCTCCGGTACGAGCGAATGCACCTCGGAGTAATCGCCCGTGCTGAGACTGAGCAGCGAAACCTCGTCGTAGCCCGTGCAGTCCACGAGCTCCTGCGCCTGGCGCAGCAGCGTCTCCTTTTTTCGTTCGCGCACAGGGCGATAGATATAGCCGGCCTGGCAAAACCGGCATCCGCGGGTGCAGCCGCGCATGACCTCGAGCGAAACGCGGTCATGAACGATGTTCATATACGGGACGACCGGCTTTCCAAGGAACGGCGTGCTGTCAAGGTCTTTGACCGTGCGGCGCGTGACCGTGGCGGGAACGTCTTCCTCCAGGGGGAGCGTTCCGTGTTCGGTCACTGTATACAGTGACGGGATATACAATCCCTCGATCTTTGAGAGACGCTTCAGAAGCGTTTTTCGATCCTCGCCCGCTTCTTTTGCATGTTCCACGGTCTTTGCAAGCTCAACGATCACCTCTTCGCCGTCGCCCACCATGATCGCATCCATGAACGGCGCGATCGGCTCCGGATTGCAGCAGCAGGGACCGCCGCAAACGATGAGCGGCATGTCTTCGCCGCGATCCGCCGCGCGGAACGGTATGCCGGAAAGATCCAGCATGGTCAGGATGTTGGTATAGCACATCTCATACAGCAGCGAAAAGCCTACGACGTCGAACTCGCGCAGTCCCCGCTTTGTTTCGAGCGAAAACATGGGCAGCTTTTCGGCGCGGAGCTGCTGTTCCATGTCCGTCCAAGGCGCGTACACGCGCTCACAGGCGATCTCCGGCTGTTCGTTCAGCACATGGTAAAGGATGCGCGACCCCAGATGCGACATGCCGATCTCATACACATCCGGAAAGCACATGGCAAAGCGCAAAGCCGCCTCGTCCTTCACGATCTCGTTCCATTCGCCGCCAAGATAGCGCGCCGGCTTTTCTACCGCTGCATACAGCTTGTCCAACGTTTCCTGATTGAGCATGCTTACCTCCATAAACTTCCTTTTATATCATAACATACTCAACCTTCCCGGTCAAATGTGAGCAGTTCCCCCACGCTGCGCTCCCCGCCATAGACTGCAACGCCGCGAAGGAGCGCGCTTTCATCCAGCTCTCCGAGCAGCCGCATTTTCTCGTCCACGACGCGAAGCACATTGAAACTGTCGCGTTCCAGCAGGCGCACCGCTTCCGATGCGGGCATGGAAGCATGGGCGAGCAGCAGCCGCACCTGACAGCCCGCCCCGCGCTGCAGGGCGTCAAGCCGCCGAACGTATGCCCGAACCTCCGTCTCCGGCAGCAACCGCAGTTCGCGGATCCCTGCCACGATCAGAAACAGTCCCATCGTCGGAAACGTGAGATTATAGATCTCCCGCAGCGCGCAACAGACCGTAAGCGTCAAAAAACCTGTGCCGAACAAAATGCCGAGTCCGGAGAGCAGCACGCTCGACGTATGCAGCGTCATGCGTTTTTGCAAAAGCGCACGCAGCACCCGTCCGCCGTCGAGCGGGAGCGCAGGCAATAGATTGACCGCCGCAAGCACGATATTGTAGGTCATAAAGGTTCTAAGCAGCGGCATCGTCCGCGGGAACAGATCGGCGCACATCGCCGTACAGCCCGCGATAACAAGACTTGTGACAGGTCCCGCAGCCGCGATACACAGTTCCGCCTGACCCATCAAGCCCTGCCTGTCCACCCGCGCCACTGCGCCGAACGGCATAAGTTCCAATGCGTACACACGCACGCCGAAGGCATAGCATAGGATTGCATGGCTCGTTTCATGCAGTACGATCGCCAGCAGTGCGGCGAGCAGCGCGTTGAGCTTCCCGAGCACGCAAGCTGCCGCAAGTACCGGCAGAAGCAGCGGGTGCACGCGAAGCTCCGTCCCCCCGAGCAGTCCGAACCGCATATTAAGTCCCCGCGGGCGCCGTATAGTATTGGAACACGCGCTGAAGCGTTCCCTCTTCCAGCACCGCGACATAGAGATAGCCGTCCGCTCCTACGCTGCCCAGCGTATCGTCTGCGCGAAGCGGCTGCCCTTCTTCTACGCAGATCCCGTCCAGATGATAGTAGACGCTTTCCAGTTCGTTTCCGTGGCTCACAAGCACAAAGCTTCCGTAATTCGGATCCTCTCCGACCTTTCGCACCTGTCCCGCGGCAGAAACGCGGATGCTTTCGCCGGGTTCCGCCGTGAGCTTCAAAAGCCGTTCCTCTTCCAGGCTTTCGACGGAATCGGACTTAAGCGGCAGCGCCCAACGCGGGCTCTTCGGAAACACGCTGTACACTCTGCCGTTCACGAACTGCAATCTGCCGAGGGTCTCCTCATCCTCACCCGATCCGCTCTCCGTCCCCTGCGTTTGCTCCCGGGGGGACGCGTTGACCGGCTCCGCAGCCTCCGCCTTTTTAAACACAAACAGCTCCAGACCGATGAACAGCAGCAACGCTGCGATACAGATCACCGTCTGAACGAGCATCCCGCCCTCTCTCTGCCGCTTGTTCTTCCGCTGCATCCGGCTGCGTGCCGGCGCGGCGGGCCGACTTTCCGTATATCCGTCCGTCACAAACGGTTCCATGGAAAAATGATCCTGCGCCATAAAAACACCCTCCTGCAACAAAGGTATGCCGCAGGAGGGAGCGCATATGCGAATGTTTTATTTTTGCAGTTCGAATTGCAGAAGCACGGGATTGTGATCGGAATAGCGGAACCCCGCGTCCAGCGTTTCCAGCGACAGCACCGTTACGTTCGGCGAGCAAAGAAACCCGTCGATCACATAGTACTGCATAGAATCGGGCGCCTCCCTGTCGAACGGCCGGTCGAGCAGACGGCAGGTGGGCGTGCGATCATCCGCTAAAATCTTCCATCCGCTCGGCAGCATATCCGCCTCGATCACACCCGGCGTCCAATTCTCAGGGTCATGCATGGCATATCGCACGGAATCAATCCCCGGAAACGTCTGGTTAAAGTCGCCGCCTGCGATCACATAATTACCTTTTTCGTACTCTGTCTCAAGCAGTTCCGCGAGCTGCTTTGTCTGCGCGATCTTTCCCGCGCCGTCATCGTAGGCCTCCAGGTGCAGATTGATGAGCACCAGTTCTTTTTCACTGTCCGCGACCGGCACTCTGCTCACGAGCAGACAGCGTTTGAGATTTGCGATGCGGAGCGGCCACGAGAACGGCACCGGAAGCGCAACGCGCGTCTGTTCTGCCGGCTGTATGGCGGAAAGCGTCAGCAGTCCCGATTCGACCCTGCCGATGGTATCCGGAATCGGGTATGGCACATAGGCGCAAACATAATTCGGCGCAAACGCTGCGCTGTAAGCGCCGACGGATGCGAGCATTTCCGCCTCATCGATGCGCCGGCTGCGCTTTGCATTCCGGTCGACCTCCTGCAAGAACAGAAAGTCGCACTTCTGCGCTTCAAGGATGGCACGAATGCCTGCAAGGTTCTTTTCAACAATGGCGGGATCACGCGGCGCGGTCTGTTTGCCGCCGTCCATGAAAAAATCGGATTCTTCGCCAAGGCCCGCGTACCCCGTATTGAACGAGAGAAGGGTATACGGCGTTGCAGGCACCGCGCTTTCAAGATCCGCGCCCCGCGCAGCCACCGTCTCTGCCGGCTGCTCCGCATCCGGGCGGAACTCCACAGCCGTGAGATAGGCAATGAGCGCAGTTGCCAGCAGGATGACGGCGAGTACGATCGTGATCAGCAGCCGCAGTACGAGCGGCAGTCTCCGTTTGGGCTTTGCCTCCATTCTTTCGTGCCTCCTTTGTGTCCCCTGCATTCGTATCCGCTTTGTTCGAACGCGAAACGGCCATATTTGTTCAAAGACCGCACCTTGCGGCGCAATGTCGGGACAAATATGACCGTCCGTTTTCGTTCATTTCTCTTTTGTTCTTCACTTGTCGCCGCTGCGGCTGCGCCCGTTATCCCTGATCCGGCAGCGTAATGCCGCCGACTGCCGGGTCGGGCGTTACAAGCACGTCGCCGCCCGTAGAGCCGCCGCCCGCAGACGGGGTCGAGCCCGCATCCTCATCTTTTCCGTCGCCAATGTCCGGCAGCGGCGCTTTTTCATACTTATAGGGCAGCACATGCTCGACGTCTTCGATGGACCAGTTGTCCGTCCAGGGCGCCGTACCCGCCTTCAGGCGGATCCCCTTTTCGGAGGGCGGCAGCCGGAGCTGTGCGCGAATGTTCTGCGTTACCGCGTCGTCAATGCTTCCGTCGCGGATCTCGCAGGTTGTGCCGTAGCCGATGTTGTACCAAATCCAGCGGGCGTCCGGCACGGTCAGCCGGATACAGGCATGGGACGCCTTTTTCCCGAGGTCGTCGTAAGAGGAACGAACGAGCGTGCTGAGATCGCGCGCCTTATCGTACAGAATCGAATGGAAATAGGTGCGGCTGTGAATGAGCGTGAGATACTGCGCCGCTTCGAGGTTTACAAACTGATAGAAGCGCTCCTTCGGCTTTTCGATCGCCCACTTGCCGCTCGTCGTTTCATGCCCATGCTCCGAGTCCGGGTTGCCGGTCGAGCAAAGCATGTAGCGCACGGGCTGGTCATAGTCGGGCTGGCCCCACTTCGTACCGTCGTCACTGCGCTTGTACACAAGCACGACCTGCCATTGCTTATCTACGATGATATAGTAGGTCTTGGGATCGGGATACCCGTCCTTGAGCAGCTCGCTTCCCTTCTTGCTCATGTCGTCCGTGCTCCCGACAAGCTCCTCATAGGTCATGTTGACCGTCGGCGCATACTGCGAGAACGGAATGGGCGTTGCCGTGGGTTCCGGCGTCGGCGTCGGCGTGATCGCCGCAGGCATGGGCGTCGCGACCGCCGAGAACACGACCTGCTGCGGTTCCGGCGTGATTTCCGGCGTTGGTTCCGGCGTCGGGGACGCCTCGGGACCGCCGAGCAGCGAGCAGCCGGTGAACAGACCGGCAAGCGTCATTGACAGAGTGACTGCGCCAAGCAGTCGATAGCGGAGATTCATGGTTTCTCTGCGTCCTTTCGGCGGCTATTCCATGTACAGCCGCGCGTGTATTCATGTATATCAAATGAAGTATAGCACAGTCCGACAAATACTGTCAAAGTCTCTGCTCCACTTCAAATGTGAACTTCCTTTTCTCACGTCCGAAAGCGGGCTCAGTCCTTCGCCCAGCCGCGCGCGCAATTCACTGCGCGGCGCCAGCCTTTCAAGAGCATTTCCCTCCGCTCTTCCCCCATGTCGGGCGTGAATACGCGGGAGATCGCAGCATTGCTGCGCACCTGTTCCTTGTTTTCCCAGTATCCGACGGCAAGTCCCGCAAGGTATGCCGCGCCCATGGCCGTAGTCTCCACGCACGCAGGCCGCTGCACAGGCGCGTCGCTGATGTCGGCCTGAAACTGCATGAGGAAGTTGTTGGCGCTCGCGCCGCCGTCCACGCGCAGTGCGGCGAGGCGAATGTCTGCATCCTGTTCCATGGCGTGCAGCACGTCGTTCGTCTGGTATGCGAGCGACTCCAGCGTTGCGCGGATCAGGTGCGCCTGGTTCACGCCGCGCGTCAGGCCCACGATGCAGCCGCGCGCATACTGATCCCAATACGGCGCGCCGAGGCCGACGAATGCCGGTACGACATAGCAGCCGTTTGTATCCGACACCTTCGCCGCAAAGTACTCCGTGTCGGACGCGGATTCGACGAGCCGTACTTCGTCGCGCAGCCATTGGATCGCCGCCCCCGCGACAAAGACCGAGCCCTCGAGCGCATACTCGACCTTTCCGTCCAGCCCCCAAGCGATCGTTGTAACAAGTCCGTTCTTGGAATCCTTCGGCGTTTCTCCCGTATTCATCAGAAGAAAACACCCGGTACCGTAGGTGTTTTTCGCTTCGCCCGGCGAAAAACAGGTCTGCCCGAACAACGCCGCCTGCTGGTCGCCCGCAGCGCCCGCGATCGGGATCGGCACGCCAAAGAGGGAGGCCTCCGTCTCGCCGTAAACGCAGCTTGACGGTCTGACCTCGGGCAGCATGCACGCCGGGATATTCAGCTCCTTCAGTATCGCAGCATCCCATTGCAGTTCGCGGATATTGTAGAGCATCGTGCGGGACGCGTTGGAGGGGTCCGTCACATGCACGCGGCCGCCCGTCAGCTTCCAGATGAGCCATGTGTCGATCGTGCCGAACAGCAGCTCGCCGCGCTCCGCCCTCTGCCGCGCACCCGGAACGTTTTCAAGGATCCAGCGCAGCTTCGTGCCGGAAAAATACGCGTCGATGATGAGCCCGGTTTTCTCCCTGATCCGCTCGGACAGGCCGCGTCCGCGCAGCTCGTCGCAGTATTCCGCCGTCCTTCTGCATTGCCAGACAATGGCAGGATAGACGGGCTCGCCGTTCCGCTTATCCCAGACGACGGTCGTTTCGCGTTGGTTCGTGATGCCGATGCCCTCGATGTCCTCCGCCCGCGCACCGACCTTTCTCATGGCTTCCTGCGCAACGCTCAGCTGCGTATTCCAAATCTCTACGGGATCGTGCTCCACCCAGCCGGGCTTTGGATAGGACTGCGCAAATTCCTTCTGTGCGACGCTGCAGATCTCGCCCCTGCGATTGAACAGAATGCATCGGTTGCTCGTCGTGCCGGAATCGAGCGCCATGATATACTTTGCCATTGATCTTCCTCCGCCTGATTCTTTCAGAAGTGCAATTGTTCTGATCTCTTTTCGATTTCAGTATAGCAGAATCCCTGCGCCGTTGCAATTCGTCCCTCGGCATACCGCTCTTCGGGCTGCGCCCAGCATATCCGAATACAAAAAGGAACCGTCCCAATGGGACGGTTCCTTCGGTTCGTTTCGCGCCCGATTATTTCTCGATCGTGCAGTACATGAAGTACTTGTAGCCGAGCGGGTTGGAGAAGAAGCCGTGGACGCTGTCATCCAGCATGTAGATGTCCGTGTAGAAGTACAGCGGGCAGATGCAGCCGGTGGACATGAGCAGATCCTCAGCGATGTGCATGAGCTGGTAGCGGACCTCATTGTCCGTGCAGCTCTTGATCAGGGAGATCAGCACGTCATAGGTCTGTGCCCAGGTGCCGTTCTCGACTTTGACGTCATAACCAAGCGCGGTCAGATCCAGGTTGTAGATCGCGACGGTCTCTTGATCGCCCTTTCCGAACTGGACGTCGTTGTTGCCGGAGCTCGTCGTCCACATATCGAGGAAGCAGATCGGATCGTTGTAGTCCGCGATCCAGCCGTTACGCGCGATGGAGTAATCGCCGTTCTTACGGGTGTTCAGGAAGGTGTTCCATTCCTGGTTCTCGAGGTTCATCGTGATGCCGACGGTTGCAAGCGCGTTCTGGAGGTATTCGCCGATCGCCTTGTGACTGTCGGAGGTGTTGTAGAGGTAGGTCAGGGTCGGGAAGTCGGTGAACATCTGGGTCGCTTCGTCGAAGGTGTAGTACTTCTTCAGCGTCTCGATAGCGGATGCAAAGTTCGACTCGAGCGCATCAGCGGAAACGTTGTAGTAGCCGTAGTAGCCGTCATTGCCGCCGGCAGTCTGATAGAACTGCGAGCCGTCCGGGTTCGTCATGCCCATGGCGACGAAGGAGGACGCGGGGATCTGTCCGGCCTGGGCGATCTCTTCAACGATGTAGTTACGGTCGAACAGCAGGCTGATCGCCTTGCGGATCTCCGCCTTTGCAGCCTCTGCCTCAGCACCGGTCAGCGTGCCGGAAGCGGGCAGGATCTGCTCGTTGATGTTCCAGCAGACATAGTAGGTGCCGATCTGACCCGCAACGACAAACTCGGTGGGGTAGTTCACCTTAAGGTTCGCGATCTCGTTGGTCGGAACGTCGTCGATGAGCTGCCAGCTGCCGTTTTCGAAGTTGGTCAGCATGTTGTTGGCGTCGTCGGAGAGATAGAACTCGATCTTATCCATCGTGATCTGATCTGCGTCGACAAAATCGGGGTTCTTCTCGAGGGTGATGACACTGTTGTGCTCCCAGCCGGTCATCTTGTACGCGCCGTTGCTCACATAGGTCGAAGCGTCGGTTGCCCAAGCTTCGTTCGCAACAACATCTTCACGCACCGGGAAGTAGGTCGGGAACGCAAGCAGCTCGTTCCAGTACGCAACGCTGTTGGCGAGCGTCACTTCGAGGGTCTTCTCGTCCAGTGCCTTGACTGCGAGCTCATCCGGATAGCCCTTGACAACTTCGAACATGTAACCGTAGTCTGCACCGAGCGCCGTGGAGGCAGCGCGCTTCCAGGCATATTCGAAATCGGCGGCGGTGACATCCTTGCCGTCGGACCACTTGAGGCCGTCGCGCAGGGTGTAGGTATAGGTCACGGTGCCGTCCTCATTGACAACGCCCTCAACGAGTTCTTTTGCAGCGTCGGGAGCGATCACGAGCGCGCCGTTTTCATCCTGGTCCCACTTGGCGAGACCGGAGAACAGATGCGCGACAAGCGTTGCGCCGTCAACAGCGGAGTTCAGCGCGGGGTCAATGGTGTCGGGCTCGGATGCGAGGCAGACGGCGATAGAGCTGGGTCCCATGGCCGCTGCGGGCTCACCAGCAGTAGGCTTGGCGGTCGGCTCGGTTGTCGGCGTCTTTGTGCAGGCGACCAGAGAGAGCACCATCGCCACTGCAAGCAACAAAGCAAGCAATTTCTTCATGATTGATTTCCTTCCTTCCTTCTATCTATATTTGAAGCGGTACCGTTTCGTTCGTTCTTTGAACGGAACAGGGAATCCCGTGTCAAATATCGTGCGTTTCCCTGCGCGCGCCGCATTCGGCACGCACAGCGTCCTGCGGCTCAGTCGATCTCCTTCGCCCGGTGGCAGGCGATAAAGTGGCCGCTGCTGATCTCCTCAAACGGCGGCATGGATTCCGCGCAGCAGGCCTCCGCATAGGCGCAGCGGGTACGGAACGGACAGCCGGAGGGCGCGTTCAGCGGGCTCGGAATGTCGCCGGACAGCACGATGCGCTGATTGGCGCGCGCAATCTTCGGGTCCGGAACCGGCACGGCACTCATGAGCGATTTTGTGTACGGATGGAGCGGATGATCGTAGATCTCCTCGGCATCCGCAAGCTCGACCATCTTTCCGAGGTACATGACCGCGATACGATCGCTGATATGCCGGACGACCAGCAGGTCATGCGCGATAAACAGGTAGGTAAGCCCCAGCGCGTCCTGCAGCTCGTCGAACATATTGATGACCTGCGCCTGAATGGAAACGTCCAGCGCGGAGACCGGCTCGTCGCAGACGATGAAGTCCGGGTTCAGAGCAAGTGCTCTTGCGATGCCGATACGCTGGCGCTGTCCGCCGGAAAACTCGTGCGCATAGCGGGACGCATGTTCACTGTTGAGGCCGACACGCTCCATGAGCTCAAGGATGCGCGCCTGCCGCTCCGCCCTCGTCGCATAGGCTTTGTGGATATCCAGCGGCTCTCCGATAATGTCGGATACCGTCATGCGCGGGTTCAGCGAGGAGTACGGATCCTGAAAGACCATGGTGGCCTTTTTACGGAAGTCGTGGATCTCCTTCGGGGTGCTAATCTCTTTTCCGTTGTAGAAAATCTGGCCGGAGGTCGGTTTGTACAAGTGCAGGATGGAACGGCCCACCGTTGTCTTTCCACAACCCGATTCGCCGACAAGCCCGAGCGTCTCCCCCTTTTTAATCGAGAACGACACGCCGTCCACCGCCTTGAGCGGCTTTGTCTTGAACATGCCGACGTTGATGTTGAAATACTGTTTCAGATCGCGCACGTCGATCAAAGGCAGATTGTTCCGTTCACTCATGCGTTCGCACCGCCTTCCTGTGCAGTCTCCGCAGGCTCGAGTTCCAGCGCGATCGAGCCGTTTTCGACGCCTTCCCTGATGTTCACCCAGCAGGCCGCCTGATGAAAGTCGTTGATCTGCATCCGCCCGCAGCGCTGTTTGAGACAAATCTTCATCGCTGCGTCACAGCGCGGCGCGAAGGGGCAGCCCTCCGGAAGATTCAGCAGATCGATCGGCGTTCCGGAGATGGGCCGCAGCTTCTGCCCGGCCGTATCTGCGGTCGGGATCGAGCGCATCAGACCCTTGGTGTACTCGTGCTTCGGGTTGTAGAAAATCTCATCCGCCGTACCCTGCTCGCAGATGGAGCCGGCGTACATGACGATGACCTCGTCGCACATCTGTGCAACGACGCCGAGGTCATGCGTGATCATGATGATCGCCATGCCGAGTTCTTCCTGCAGGGACCGCATGAGCTCCAGGATCTGCGCCTGGATCGTCACGTCGAGCGCAGTCGTGGGCTCGTCCGCGATCAGAATGTCCGGTTCGCAGGCGAGCGCCATTGCAATCATAACGCGCTGCCGCATACCGCCGGACAACTCAAAGGGATACTGCTTCATACGCTTGAGCGGTTCGTTCACGTTGACGAGCTTCAGCATCTCGATCGCCCGTTCATGCGCCTGCCGCTTGTTGCGTCCCGTATGCAGCGTGATCGCTTCCATCAGCTGATGTCCGATCGTATACGTCGGATTCAGCGAGGTCATCGGATCCTGGAAAATGATAGAGATCTTATTGCCGCGGATTGTTTTCATGACGGATTCGCCCGCGTTTACAAGCTCCTTCCCGTCAAACTTGATGGAGCCCGACACGATCTTTCCGGTGTTTGCGAGGATCTGCATGATCGAATACGCGGTCACGGACTTGCCCGAGCCGGACTCGCCGACGATGCCGAGCACCTTGCCGTGATCCAGATTGAAGGAGATCCCGTTGACCGCTTTCACCTCGCCGGCCGGGGTAAAGAAGGAGGTGTGCAGGTCGCGTACTTCTAACATTGCCATTTTTGCTCGCCCCTTTCTCAGTCCTTCAGCTTCGGGTCAAATGCGTCGCGCAGCCCGTCGCCAAAGAGGTTCAGAGAGAGCACGATGAGTGAGATGACCACAGCCGGGATGATCAGCCGGAACGGATAGGACTTCAGACCGTTCAGCGCATCGGAAGCCAGCGAGCCGAGCGAGGGCATGGGCGCGTTGACGCCGAGGCCCAGGAAGGACAGAAAGCTCTCCGTAAAAATCGCGTTCGGAATCTGCAGCGCGGTCGAGATGATCACGACGCTGATGCAGTTCGGCAGCAGATGCTTTTTGACGATCCAGCCGCCCTTTGCGCCCGCAGCGCGCGCCGCAAGCACATATTCCTGCTCGCGCAGCGATAGAATCTGGCCGCGGATCAGACGGGACATCGAGACCCAATACAGCACGCCGAACACGATGAACAGGCTGATGATATTGCTGCCGATTTTGGCAAGCGCCGTCCCCTCGAGCGCATCGCCGATCGTCAGCTTCAGCACGGATGCGAGAAGAATGACCATCAGCATGTCGGGCAGGGAATAGATGATGTCCACAATCCGCATGATGATCAGATCCACCTTGCCGCCGCAGTATCCGGCGATCGAGCCGATCGTCATGCCGATGATCAAAACGATGATGCTTGCAAAGAAACCGACCGCCAGCGAGATCCTCGTTCCATAAACGATACGGATGAAGTAATCGCGTCCCGCGGAGTCCGTGCCGAACACATGCGGGAACACCGTCTCCCCCGCGTCGAGCTTCTTCTGCTCCGTCTTGCCATAGGCGAAGGGCGCAAGGTTGTTATAGGACGCATCGACCGGCTTGCCGGGCGTTACGCCGAGCATCGAGTCGTAGGAATACGGCCAGATCATCGGAATGAAGATCGACGACAGTGCGATAATCAGAATGATGATTATGCTGATCGTCGCAACAGGATTCTTCAGCAGCCGTTTCATGCCGTCACGGAAGAAGGTCGTGGATGGACGCATCTGCACCATATACGCCTTTTCCTCGTCGGTTGCGGGCATAAACGCATCGAGGTTGACATGGAGGCTGAACGGTTTTTTGCTCATCATATGCTTCTGCCTCCTTACTCCAGATTGATTCTCGGATCGACAACCTTGTACAGGATGTCGCTCACGAGGTTCATGATGACGATCAGCGCCGCGAGTATGATCGTCGTACCCATGATGAGGGGATAATCACGTCCCGTGATGCTGCTCACGAATGCGCGGCCGATGCCGGGTACCGCGAAAATCTGCTCGACCACGAGCGAGCCGGTCACGATATAAGCAAGCATGGGTCCGAAATATGTGATGACCGGGATGAGCGCATTTTTCAGCGCGTGGCCGAAAATGACCTTCATGCCGGAAACGCCCTTGGCGCGCGCCGTGCGAATGTAGTCCTGGCCGAGCACGTCGAGCATGGACGAACGGGTCAGACGCGTGATATACGCCATGGGATACAGTGCGAGCGTGATCACCGGCAGAACAAGCCCGGCAGGGGTTGTGCCGTTGGCCGGCAGCAGCGAGAATGTGATGGCAAACAGCACGAGCAGCAGCGAGCCCATAATGAACGAAGGCATGGACACGAACGCAGTCGTGATGACCATGATGACCTTATCGATCAGCTTGTTCCGGTGAAGCGCTGCGGTCGCCCCAAGCACCACGCCGACAATGAGCGACGAAAATGCGGCGATCAGACCGAGCTTTGCGGAGGTCTTCATGCCGTCGCCGATGATGTCGACGACCTGTCGGCCGCGCAGTTTCAGAGAAGGACCGAAGTCGAACCGCGTCACGATATCCTTGAGATAGGTAATATACTGTTCAAGCAACGGTTTGTCCAGCCCGTACTTTGCTTCAAGCGCTTTCTGCGCCGCCTCTGAGACCGCCTTTTCACTGAGGAACGGACCGCCCGGCACAGCGTGCATCACAAAGAATGTGACCGTAATGACGACCCAAATCGTCAGGATCGCAAGACCCAGCCGTTTGAGAATGTACATCAGCATTTTCGTGTTCAAACTCTCTTCACCCCGTCTTTCCACTCACTCCGGAATCCGGCGCCGTATTCCGGTCGTCGTTTCCGTCGAACCGTCCGAGCCGAACGGCTCGAACACACCCATCTCATATCGCATTTCGGTATACAGTTGTACCGAAGAATAATTTATCATATAATATATCAAATCTCTTCTGCGAATGCAATACCTTTTCGCGAAAAAAAAACGAGAGAGATTTGCATAGTATTTCATTGTATTAGTTCTATGTGTTCCACCGAATTGTCTAATATTTCTTAATGATTTGACCATATTGAATGAATTTTTATGCTTTCACGTCTGCGTATCCATGCCGTCCCGTCCGCTCGGCCGTATGCTTCCTTTTCCATGATCCGCACTCGCTGCCCGGTTCGGACGTCCGCCCCGTGCGGCGATCGGCCACGCCTATGTGCGCGGACTGTGGTCCGGAGCGTTCGTTCCACGCGCCCCATCAAAGGGATTTTGCGTACAAAACGTATTCGCCGATGTATCGGAATCCGAGTTCTTGCAGGGCCTTTCTTTCTTCTTCTCCGCAGAGGTATGTCATGTACCGCGCGCCCATGCGTTTGCATGCGTTGAGGGCGGCGGACAGCAGTTCGCAAAACGAGCGCTCGTGGAATTCCCCGTCCGCAAACGCCGCCCCGTAAACCTCGCAGCAACGTGCGCCCCCGCCGCGCAGAAAGATCGCGGAATCGGGCGCGCCATTCTGATCCTTTACAAATATCGTCCAATCCTCCAGCGTTTCAAAGATGCGGCCGCAATCCCAGTATGTATCGGGATCCGGGCGGTATACTGCGCAAAACCTGTCAAAGCTCTGCCGTGTGATCCTCTCGATCCCCTCTGCGTCCGCCGTCGCCCGGTAGTTCTGAAAGACGAACGTATGGTTCCATGCGTGTTCGATACACCGAAACCCCTGTGAGCGAAGAAAGCATATCGCGTCGCGGTTTTCCCCCGGAAACCCGAAATGCGCCGTATATCCTGAATAGTGCCGTTCAAGCAGCGTCAGCAGTTCTTCCAGTGCATGCCGTGTTCCGCGTCGGATATTGAAGCTGTCGACTTGCAGATACCCATCCTCCGGGATCCACGTCAAAGAGATCCACCCCTCTACGGCTCCATCCATGCGAAAGAGAAGCAATTCCTCCGTCTCTCTCATCAAAGCCTGTTTCGCCGCAGTCAAAAACTCCGCTTTTGTTTTGATGCCGTCGCAATAGGTCGGATAGCCGGAGCGGGTCGGATCCAGCGCGAGGCTGTAAGCCCAATCGCCGTAATCCCGGATATCCTGCATTGTTGCTCTGGCCAGCATACACTCTTCCTCCTCCGCGCGTCTTTCCTTTTTCGCGGTTTCCCCGCCGCGCCGGGCATCGTATGAAAAAAGCACGACAGTTTTGTATCAAACCATCGTGCTTTTCTGGTACCCGGTAGGGGAGTCGAACCCCTGTTACCGCCGTGAGAGGGCGGTGTCCTAGGCCACTAGACGAACCGAGCGCGGCTACGGGAAATATATTACAGGATTCCGCCCATTCTGTCAAGCATAATTTTCAATTTTTTGTCCCTTCTCCGCATCCCCCGTTTTGCTGCGGATTGCGGCAAGATATGCCGGATTCTGCGAGCGCATCGGATCGCCCTGCACCCGCAGCGCACGAAACATATCGCCGCACCGCTCGCGATTTCGCCTTGAAAGCGGTCGGACAACAGCGCTCGTTTTCTGAAAGCAAACGTCCGGCGTGACAACGTTTCGCCGTCCGCGCTGCGCAAGCGTGAGCGACAGCGCCGTCTCGCACCAGCAGCTGTCGAAGGTCTCGTCAAACCCGCCCGCCGCGCCGAAGGCCTCCGCGCTCACAAAGATCGCGCCGCCAAGGAGCGTTGCATTGTGTGTGCAACCCGCATTTGCAAAGGTCTCCTCCTCCGCCCTCACGGGACGCGGGATATCCTGCGCATCCACGGTAAGCTCGCTGGAATGCCGCAGGCCGCGCTCGTCCTCCACCCAGCCCGCGATCACACCCGCTCCCGAATTCTGCGCCTCAAGCAGGAATTGCAGCAGCGTATTTGGCGTCTTTGCGACCGTTCCTGCATCCATAACAAGAAGATAGGCGCCGCTCGCACAGCCTGCGGCGATATTTTTCAGTCTTGCGTCGTTTTCCTCGCCCGGGCAGCGCACGACTCGTGCCGCCCCGTGCCGTTCGAGCGCGCGATAATACTGCTCCGCAGCGGTTTGAATGATCCCGCCTGCTGCAACAATCGTCTCATATTCCGTTTCGCCTGCACACAGCTCGACGGATTCCAGCGTGCGCCGCAGCGCATTCGGATCCCCGTAACTTCGGACGATCACGGAGACCCGCGCCTTCCGCTCCAAGGCATACCGTATCGCAAACCTGTCGTTCACATCTCCCAGTGCGGCGATACCGCGTCTGCCAAGCCGCAGCAGCGCTGTCTCCACCGGATGCACGGAACGCGGAGCAGGCGGCGGCCCGCCTGCAAACAGTACATGCGGGACATGTACCGTCTGTGCGGCGTTCAGCATCGCTCGGAGCGTCAGGGCAAACTGCTCGTCCGCATTCATGCGCTCTGGTGCGCAGCCGAGCGACAGCAGCAGTGTCTTTGAGAGCAACAGCGGGCTCCCGACATAGTTTTGCCGCAGCAGCGTATCCGGTGCAAAATCCGGCTTATATAAAGGAAGCTCGTCCTTTCCCGTTCGGATCGCCGCATCCGCATACAAGAGCGGCGCACCCGTTTCGCGCACAGCGCCGCACAGAATGGTTTCCGCGCCCGGCAGAAGCATTCCTTCCGTCTGACAAAGCAGTGCGTAAGGCCCGCAGACGGTGTCGAGCCATTGAAAACTTGCAGCATCCATGCTATTAGGATGGCGCTTCTTCCGCAGGGTATACAATAACGGCATGCTTTATGCACGCTGTCATACGCGCAGACCGCGGATTCTCAGAGCCCGCGCACCGTACACACGCCAACCGCCGTCTCGACCGCTGCCGCAGTCTCGCGCACATAGGAGGGAACATGCGCATCCGGGTCGCCCTCATGCCGCGGGCGGTACTGCTGAAGATAGAAACGCTCCGTCCCCTTGACCAGTTCTGCCGCCTTTACAACATCCTCCGTTGTCAGTTCCGGTGCAAAGGTCGTGCGGAATTCATGCTCCACGCCGCTGTTGCGCAGAAGCGTGATGCTCCTGCGGATCGCGTCCAGATCGTTTTTCACGCGCGTCACTTCGTCGTACCGTTCGGGCGACGCCTTGATGTCCATTGCAACGTAATCCAGCAATTTCTTCTGCAAAAGTTCGCGCAGCACATCGGGTTTACTGCCGTTGGTATCGAGCTTCACCGCATAACCGAGCGTCTTCACCGTTTCGATGAACGGGATCAGGTTCTGCTGCAATGTCGGTTCACCGCCGGAGATCGTAACGGCTTTGAGCAGTCCCGCGCGCTTTTCCAGATAGTCCATGACTTCATCCTCAGAGATGAGCGGCACATCGCCCCGGAGGATCTGCTCATTATGGCAGTAGGAACAGTTCATGTTGCAATACGGGGTAAAGACCACCGCGCACGGCTGTCCCGGATAATCAATGAATGAAGTTTTGCGAAAGCCTGCGATCAGCATTTGTGTCTCCTTTTCGGTCCTGCGGCCGCCGCAAAGCCGGCTGCCGTAAAAACGGCGCGGCGACTCCGTCGCCGCGCCGAAACTGTATCCCGCGCCGCTTGTCAGATGACAAACTTTTTGCGCATCATATACTCTTCCTTCTTGCCGGGGTTATAGTTCTGCACCGGGCGCAGATACCCGACGACACGGCTCCAAACCTCGGTGTTGCGTCCGCACTCGGGGCAGGTGAAGTGTTCGCCCGCAATATACCCATGCTCATGGCAGACCGAGAAGGTCGGCGTAATGGAGATGTACGGCATCCGATACTGGTTGAACACGGAACGGATCAGGTTCTTGCAGGTCTCGATGTCCTCGATGCGCTCGCCGATGTACAGATGCTGCACCGTGCCGCCCGTATACAGCGACTGCAACTCGTCCTGCAGATCGCAGCACTCGAAAATATCATCCGTGTAGGTCACGGGGAGCTGCGTCGAATTCGTATACATCGGCTCGTCAATGCCGGACTGGATAATATCGGGGTAGCGTGCCTTGTCGAGCTTGGCAAGGCGATAGCTCGTCCCCTCGGCGGGCGTCGCTTCGAGGTTATAAATGTGGCCGGTCTCCTCCTGGAATTCCACAAGGAGCGAGCGCAGGAAATTCATGACCTCCAGCGAGAACGCAAGGCCTTCGGGGCTGCCGATGTCTTTGCCGAGGAAGTTCAGGCAGGCTTCGTTCATGCCGACCAGGCCAATCGTATTGAAATGGTTGGACCAGTATTCACCAGTACGTTCCTTGATATTGCGCAGATAGAACGCCGAATACGGATAAAGCCCCTGCTCGGTCTGCTGCTCAATGATCTTGCGCTTGATCTCAAGGCTGGTCTTGCCGAGCGTCGCAAGGTGCTTGAGCCGTGCGAAGAAGTCCTCCCGATCCTTGGCAAGATACCCGATGCGCGGCAGGTTGATGGTGTAAACGCCGATCGAACCCGTCATCGGATTGCTGCCGAATAGGCCGCCGCCGCGTTTTCTGAGCTCGCGGGTGTCGAGGCGCAGGCGGCAGCACATGGATACCGCGTCCTCGGGCGAAAGGTCGGAGTTGACATAGTTGGCAAAGTACGGAATGCCGTACTTGCAGGTGATGCGCATGAAATCGTCCACAACGGGTGAATCCCAGTCAAAGTCGCGCGTGATATTGAGCGTGGGAATCGGGAAGGTGAACACGCGGCCCTTGGCGTCACCTTCGAGCATGACGGAGCAGAATGCGCGGTTGAAGATGTCCATTTCCTTCTGGAACTCGCCGTAGGTCGCATCCTTGTACTCGCCGCCGATCACGACCGGTTCGTCCTTCAGCGTCTTGGGCACCTTGATGTCAAACGTGAGATTGGAGAAGGGGCACTGGAAGCCGACGCGCGTCGGCACGTTGATGTTGAACACGAACTCCTGGAGGCACTGACGCACCTGTTCAAAATCCATGTTGTCATAGCGGATGAACGGCGCGCAGTAAGTATCGAACGAGCTCCAGGCCTGTGCGCCCGCGGTCTCGCCCTGCGTGGTAAAGGTCGAGTTCACGAGCTGACCGAGGAATGAGCGCAGATGCTTTGCGGGGCGGGATTCCACCTTGCCCTCAACGCCGCCGAACCCTTCCATCAGAAGCTGGCGCAGATCCCAGCCTGCACAATACGGGCCGAAGAATCCGAGGTCATGGATATGAACGTCGCCGCACTCATGCGCCTTGCAGATGTCGATCGGATAGATCTCATACAGCCAATACTTCTTCGTGAACGCCTCGCGGACATAGTTGTTCAGTCCGTTGACGCTCTTCTGCATATTGGAGTTCTCCTTGATCTTCCAATCCTTATCGTCAAGGTAGTCTCCGAACATGTTGATCGTAGCGCCGATAAGCGCGTTGATCTCGCGCGTACCGCGGCGTTTTTCTCTATATAAAATGTAGGCCTTTGCAGTCTTTGCGTGGCCGGCCTCGATGAGCACCTTTTCCACGATGTCCTGAATGCCCTCGACATCCGGTTTGCGGCCTTCATACTTGATCTCCGCAAGACGAATGACTTCGTCGGTCAAGCGCTCGGACAGCTCCTCGTCCGTTCCGTTGACTGCCTGCGCGGCCTTCCAGATCGCGCTCTGAATTTTACTGCGGTCAAACGCTTCCGTGCGTCCGTCCCGCTTCACGATTTCTGTGAACATCGGTTGTCTCCCTTCGCTTCTCACTGTGCAGGACTTAGTTTACCTCATACAAGATATTGTGTCAATGGGCTGTTATGCACCCCATATTTTGATAATCTCTGTGGATATGCGGTGGATAACCTGCATGTCGGCATGCTGTTTCTTCCCAAGAACTCACTCAAAATGAGGGGTTTTTCATGTTCTTGCAGGAAGGATCGCTTCCGAAATTTCTGCATGAAATCTGCATGGAGTGTATTCTTATGAGTTTTATTTAAAAACTTTTCATATTTCCGTGTCGTTTTCCACAACCAATAGTAGGTTATTCCATTGCGAAACACAATATCTTGTGTTTCTCGGCCGTTCGATGGCAAAAATAGACGGGTCGAACCATACGTCCGACCCGTAAGATCCCACAGTATTTAGATCAGAGCCCGAATTTCTCCGAGATGATATTCACGATTTCCTGACCGATACGCTTCTGCGCCTCAACCGTGGAAGCGCCGACGTGCGGCGTGCAGGAAACGTGCGGATGGCTGTACAGCGCGGCGTTCTTGGCCGGCTCCTCTGCGAACACGTCAAGACCGGCGCCGTAGACCTTGCCGGAATCGAGCGCCGCAAGCAGCGCATCTTCGTCCACGTTCGTGCCGCGGGAAGTATTGATGAGGATCACGCCGTCCTTCATCTTCGCGATGGTCTCCGCATTGATGAGCGGCTGACCCGGCAGCGACGGGACATGCAGCGAGATGATGTCGGAATTTGCGAGTAGCTCATCCATCTCGACGTAGCGCATCGTATCGCACTCGAGGTCCTTGTTCTGGTAAATATCATAGGCCAGAACCTTCATGCCGAGAGCCTGGCAGCGTTTTCCGAGCGCCTGACCGATACGGCCGTAGCCGACGATGCCGACGGTGCGGCCGGTCAGCTCGATGCCCTTGTAGGCTTTCTTTTCCCATTTGCCTTCGCGCATGGTATGGCCCGCGATGGACACAAAGCGTGCAACGGAGAACATGTGCGCAAGCGCAAGTTCTGCGACCGCGTCCGAGCTGGCCTTCGGCGTATTGCGGACAGTGATGCCCTTCTCTTCCGCATACTTGACATCGATGTTATCAACGCCGACGCCGCCGCGGATCACAAGCTGCAGTTTGCCGGTTTCGAGCGCAGCGTCGATGTGCGGCTCGCGCACCTTTGTCGCACTGCGCACGACGAGCACGTCATACTGCTTGACCGCTTCCTTCAGCGCTTCGGGATCGAAATACTCACAGGTGACTTCGCAGCCCTTTGCTTCGAGCGCCGCGATGGCGCCTTTTTCCATACCGTCGGATGCAAGAATCTTGATCATGTGATTTCTCCTTTCGGCGTTATGCCTGATGTTCGGCTTCGTACTTCTTCAGGAACTCGACCAGCGCTTCCACGCCCTCTTTCGGCATGGCGTTGTAGATCGACGCACGCAGGCCACCGACGCTCTTGTGGCCCTTGAGGTTTTCAAAACCTGCCGCCTTCGTCGCCGCGACGACCTCTGCGTCCTTTTCCTTATCGCCGGTCACAAACGGAACGTTCATGAGCGAACGGACCTCGCGGTCGACCGTGCCGTGGAACAGCTTGCTGCTGTCGAGGTAGTCGTACAGGATCTTGGCTTTCTCCTCATTGCGGGCAGCCATGGCTTCGAGACCGCCGTATTTTTTCAGATACTTGAAGACCTTGCCGCAAACGTAGATCGCCCAGCAGTTCGGTGTGTTGTACATGGAACCGTTGTCAGCGTGGGTCGCATAGCGCAGATAGGTCGGGATCCTCTCATCGAGATCCTCGCGGATAAGATCCTCACGGATGATCGCGACGACCATGCCTGCGGGGCCGACGTTCTTCTGAACACCCGCATAGATCATGCCGTAATCGGACACGTTGCAGGGCTTGGAAAGGAACATGGAGGACTGATCGGAAACGAGGACCTTACCCTTCGTGTTCGGCAGCTCGCGATAGGTCGTGCCGTGAATGGTCTCGTTCTCGCAGATGTATACATAGTCCGCATCGGGATCAACGGGCAGATCCGAGCAATCCGGAATGTAGCTGTAATTGCGATCCTCGCTCGTAGCAAGCAGGTTGACCTTGCCGTACTTTTTCGCTTCGTTATAGGCCTTCTTGGACCAAGCGCCCGTCACGATGTAATCTGCAACGCCGTTCTTCATGAGATTCATAGGGATCATGGCAAACTGAAGCGTTGCGCCGCCCTGAATGAACAGCACCTTGTAGTTCTCCGGAATGCCCATGAGCTCGCGCAGATCGGCCTCGGCCTCGTCGATGATCGTCTGGAACGCCTTGGAGCGATGCGACATCTCCATGACGCCCATACCGCTGCCGCGATAGTTCAGCACTTCTGCCGCTACTTCTTCCAGAACTTCCACAGGCATGGTCGCGGGACCCGCAGAGAAATTATAAATCCGACCGTATTCCATTGTTTCGCTCCTTGTTCTATTCTATATTTGCGGCAGAGCGCCGCGGGATTCTGGCTTCATTATAGCTTTGTTTCCCCTGCAATTCAACCGCATGACAGGGAAAAACAAGAAAAAATCAAAATATATTTTTGTTCGCTCATTATTTTTTTGTTCAAAAGCCGTCCCACCGAGGCGGGACGGCCTTCCGATCGATATGATGTTTCTTCCGCTTTACCGCTCTTCTCGGAAATATGGCAGACCGAGGTGAGCCGGAGGCTGATCCTCGCGCTTGCGGCGCAGCGACACCACGATAAGAACGATGACCGTTGCGATATAGGGCAGCATTTTGAACAGCTCTTTGACCGCAAAATTCGTGCCGGTCGGAATATACAGATAAAGAATGTACAAACCGCCGAACAGGATCGAGGAAAAGATGCCCACGTTCGGGCGCCAGATCGTGAAGATAACAAGCGCGATGGCAAGCCAACCGCGGTCGCCGAACGCGTCGTTCGACCAAACGCCGCAGGCGTAGTCCATGATGTAGTAAAGGCCGCCAAGACCGGCGATCATGCTGCCGACGCAGGTTGCAACGTACTTATACCGATTGACATTGATGCCCGCGGCGTCCGCAGTACTCGGGCTTTCCCCCACGGCGCGGAGCTGAAGACCGATACGCGTGCGGCGCAGGATATACGAACAGATCAATGCGATAATGACCGCGACATATGCGAGGAAACCATAGGAAAGGAACAGCTTTCCGATCACACCGCACTTGTCCGCGAACGGCAAAGAACGGCTGAAATACTGACTCGTTGCCGACAGGGCGATGGACGGGACTTCACTGCCGGTCAGCTTGATCAGCGAGCCGCCGAAGAAGTTTCCGAAGCCCACGCCGAACGTGGTCAGCGCAAGGCCCATAACGTTCTGGTTGGCGCGAAGCGTAACCGTCACAAAGCAGTACAGCAGCCCCATCAGGAAGGAGCCGAGGAGTGAACAGAGCAGTGGGATCGCGATCGCGAGGAACCCGTTCATCACAGCGCCAGCGCTGCAATGCTGCTCATAGAAAAACGATCCGATGACGCCGGAGATCGCGCCGACATACATGATGCCCGGGATACCGAGGTTTAGATTGCCGGATTTTTCCGTCAGCGTCTCTCCCGTACTGCCGAACAGGAGCGGAATGCCCTGCGCTACAGCTCTCGGGAAAAAGGAGATGAAATCAAACATGTGCTCAGCCCTCCTTCTTTTCAGGCTTGCGGAAGTGGATCTGATAGTTGATAAAGAACTCGCTTCCGATGATGAAGAACAGGATGATACCCGTCAAAATGTCCGCGAACGAATGGTTCAGCATAAACCGCGTCGAGATCTCGCTGGCGCCGCGGCTGAGCAGCACAAGCAGGAAGCTCGTAAAGATCATGAGGATCGGGTCGAACTTCGCAAGCCACGAGACCATAACCGCCGTAAAGCCGCGGCCGTCAACCAGCGTCGTTGTGAGCGTATGATCCGTGCCGCCGACAAGCAGCAGCCCCGCGACGCCGCACAGCGCGCCGGAGAGCAGCATCGTGCGGACGATGACGCGTTCAACGTTGATGCCGACATAGCGGGCCGTGCGATCGCTCTCGCCGACGACCGCGATCTCGTAGCCGTGCTTGCTGTAGTTCAGATAGATGTACATGAACACCGTCAGCAGTGCAACGATGATGATATTCAAAAGGTACTTATACTCGCCGATCTGCGGGAGCCAGCCGATGCGGGTCGCCTGATTGATGATACCGATCTTGCCTGCGCCCTTCGGTACTTCCCATACGATGACAAAGTACGCGACGAGCTGCATGGCAATGTAGTTCATCATGAGCGTGAACAGCGTTTCATTCGTGTTCCACTTGGCTTTGAAGAATCCGGGGATCGCCGCCCAAATCGCACCGACGGCAATGCTCGCCACGGTCATGACTACGATGAGCAGCCATTGCGGCATTGTATTCGCAAGGCAGATCATGCAGGCCGCGCAGGCCAGACCGCCCGCCAGCACCTGTCCTTCTGCGCCGATGTTCCAAAAGCGCATTTTAAACGAGGGCGTGACCGCCAGCGAGATGCAGAGCAGGATCGCAAGGTTCTGGAACAGCGCCCATGCCTTTCTCGGAGAACCGAAACCGCCGTTAAAGATCGCGGCATAGATCCGGATCGGATCCTCGCCCGTCAGGAGCATGGTCACAAGCGCGCACACGAGCAGCGCAAGGATCAGCGCGAATCCGCGAATGCCCCACGCCTTATACCAGGGCAGCGCGCCGCGCTTTGCAATATGGATCAGGGGTACATGAGTTTTTTTACGCATGGGCGTTCTCACCTCCAAGGCGGGTCATCATCATGCCGACGCTGCGCTTGTCCGCGCCTCTGCCGGGAACAATGCCGCTGACCTTGCCGCCGCAGAGCACAAGAATGCGATCCGCAAGCTCAAGCAGCACGTCAAGATCTTCGCCAACAAAGATGACGGCCACGCCGCGCTTCTTCTGCTGGTTCACAAGATCATAGATCGTATACGACGAGTTGATGTCCAAACCGCGCACGGCATAAGCTGTCAGAAGCACCGTGGGCGCGGAAGAAATCTCGCGTCCGACCAACACCTTCTGCACGTTGCCGCCGGACAGGCGGCGGACAGGCGTTGTGATGCCGGGGGTCACGACATCCAGTTCCTTTACAACGCGGTTTGCGAGCGCGCGCGGATTCTTTCGATCCAGGAAGGAGGACTTGCCGTTGCGGAAAGAACGCAGCATCATGTTGTCCGACAGATCCATGTTGCCCACAAGGCCCATGCCGAGTCGATCCTCCGGCACGAAGGAGAGCGTGACGCCCTTCGCCGCGATGCTCAGCGGATCTGCGCCGAGTATCTCGCTTTCCTTGCCTTCGTCGTCGATATAGGCGATACTGCCGGCCTCTGCTCCCTGGAGACCCGCGATGGCCTCAAGCAGCTCCTTCTGGCCGCTGCCCGAGATGCCTGCGATGCCGAGGATCTCGCCGCTGTTGGCCGTGAAGCTCACGTCTTCGAGCTTGAGCACGCCGTCCTCGCTGCGAACGGTCAGGCCTTCGATCTTGAGGCGCGGTTTCGGGTCGACAGGTTCGGGACGGTCGATGTTCAGCGTGACCGCGCGGCCGACCATCATATTGGTCATCTCCTGCGCGTTGGTATCCTTCGTAACAAGGTCGCCCACATGCTGGCCGTGTCTCAGTACAACAACGCGGTCGGACAGCTCCTCCACCTCGTTCAGCTTATGCGTGATAATAACGATGGCCTTGCCCGCGTCGCGCATGTTGCGGAGGACCGCAAAGAGCTTTTCCGTCTCCTGAAGGGTCAAAACGGCAGTCGGCTCGTCCAGGATGAGGATATCCGCACCGCGGTACAGCACCTTGACAATCTCGACCGTCTGTTTCTGGGAAACGGACATGTTATAGATCTTCTGGTCGGGGTCGACCTCAAAACCGTATTTTTCGCAGATCTCACGGACGCGCGCGTTCACGGCTTTCATATCGAGCCGCTGCTTGCCCGGGAGGCCGAGAATGATATTCTCCGCCGCGGTCAAAACATCCACGAGCTTAAAATGCTGATGGATCATGCCGATGCCCAGATCGAACGCGTCTTTCGGGCTGCCGATGGTCACGGTCTTTCCGTCCACCTCGATCTGCCCCTCGTCCGGAAAATAAATGCCGGAGAGCATGTTCATGAGCGTGGTCTTACCGCTGCCGTTTTCTCCGAGCAGCGCAAGGATCTCGCCGCGGTAAATATCAAGGTTTACTTTGTCGTTTGCAACAGTCGAGCCAAAGGTCTTTCTGATGTTGTGCATCCGGACCGCAGCAGTTTTGGTTTCCAAAGGCGTCCCTCCCCTATCGCGTACAAAAGTGCCGGCGCAGCGATACGCCGGATCGGACTTGGCGAATGATGCGATTCCCCGATCCCACCAAACCGGGCAGCGCGGCGAACGATCCCGTCCCGCTGCCCCGTTCGGCAAGAATGAAAAGGCGGGAAGCCCTGTCCCGGAGAACAGGACCTCCCGTTCAAAGTGTGCTTAGTACTTCTCGTCGAGCAGCGTGATGCCGTCGATGCGCAGGCTGAAATACGGAGCGCTGCGGAACTCGGACTCGTGGAAGTAACCGTCGATGATGACTTCCGTGTCGCCCTCGTAGTTCGGGTCGGTGTCAACGTCTGCAAGATAGCTTTCGAGCTTCTGGCCGTCAACGGTGAAGGTCGCGGTATCATAGACATGGAGCTCGCCGTTCTCGAGCATCTTCTTGATCTCCTCGATCTTCTCAACCGTGCCGGGCGCCGCAACTGCCTCGTTGATCTCGGTCAGAACAACGGAGCCTTCCTGGATGCCGCCGCACCAGTCTGCCGGGATCGCTTCGCCCTTCAGGCAGGATTCCATGGCGAGCTTGAAGTACGGCGTCCAGTCGATACGGGAGGACACGATGTAGGTGTTCGGGCAAGCGTCCTTCGTGCTGCCGTTGTAGGAAACGTCCGGGATACCCGCGAGTTCGCAGGCCGTCGGAGCGCCCATGGAGTCGGCGTGCTGGCTGATGAGCTTGCAGCCCTTGTCGATCAGCGCCTGTGCGCCTTCCTTCTCGGCGGTCTCATCGTACCAGGAACCCGTGAAGGTAACTTCCATCGTGGCGGTCGGGCACATATAACGTGCGCCGAGGAAGAAGGAGGTGTAACCGGAAACGACCTCTGCGTAGGTGAACGCACCGACGTAGCCGATCTTCGCCTCATCCGCGGTGAACTGGCCGGCCTCGATCATCTCGTTCAGCTTCATACCGGCTGCGATGCCTGCGAGGAAGCGGCCTTCATAGATGTGCGCGAACGCATTGTGGTAGTTTGCAAGGCCCTCGGTGTGTGCGAGCGTACCGGTTGCATGGCAGAACTCGACTTCCGGGAATTCCTTAGCCGCCTCAATGAGGTAGGGCTCATGACCGAAGCTGTCCGCAAAGATGATCTTGCAGCCTTCGTCGACGAGCTCAGCAGCCGCATTGTAGCACTCCTGACCTTCCGGGATGTTGGTGCGCAGGATGTACTGATCCTCCGTCAGACCCATTTCAGCGCAGGCCGCCTTTGCAGCATTGATGAAGTTGAGGTCGTAGGTGGAGTTTTCATCATGCAGGAAGATGAAGCCAACTTTGAAGTCTGCGGTGTCGGTGGGCTCCGCTGCGGGCTCGGTCGCCGGCTCTGCGGCAGGCTCTGCAGCGGGTTCCGCGGCGGGCTCAGCTGCCGGCGTGGTTGCGCAGGCAACAAGCGAGAAGACCATCGCGATGACCAACATCAGGGTGAGAATCTTTTTCATGGTTTTCCTCCTCTTTATTTTGTTGTATGAATTCGCTCTCCGACAAACGGAGCAGCGTTACAACCGGACTTTACAAATCAGCGTGCCGAACGCAAAAAACAATAATATATTTTATCGCGCACCGCATCCCATTGTCAAGAAATGTGCATAATTGTTTGGTTCGCTTAAAAAAATGAAGAAAACCCTGTGTAGTACGATCCGGAGATTCCCGCGGCGGTCAAGCCGTATACATCCCCCCCCGCGCGGTGCTTTCGCATCCGCTTGTTCTTGCGGCGGCGCGGGCTCTCCCCCCTGCGGCGGTAACCCGCCGCGCGCCCGCGCCGCCGCAAACGTTTGTCCTGCGCTTTCCCCGCGGCCTCCCTCGATCAGAGGATACCGCTCTTTTCGAGCGCCGCAAGCTCAGGCTCACAGAGCTTGGGCTTGCCCGCCGCACGCAGGGCGTTCTTTACATCCTTCAGGCCGCTGCCTGTTGAAATCGTCGTCACGGTCTCATCCGGTTTGATGATCCCGTTCAGCACCGCCTGCCGCACGCCCGCCGTCGCCGTCACGCCGGCCGGCTCTCCGAACACGCCCTCGGTCCGTCCGAGCACGCGCATGGTGTCCAGGATCTGCTCGTCGGAAACCGCGATCCAGGCGCCATGGCTGTCGCGCACCGCACGCAGTGCCTTTCTCGGGTTGCGCGGCACGCCGACCGCGATGGAATCCGCGATCGTGTTTTCCTCGGTCGGTTTGAGCTCGCGTCCCTCGTTTGCCGCGTCCACAAAGGGGCAGCAGCCCGTGGACTGCACGCCGAGGATCTTGGGGATCCTGTCGATAAGTCCCAGTTGATACAGATCGTAAAACCCGTTGTACACACCGCCAATGGTGCAGCCGTCGCCAACGGAACAGGCAACCCAATCCGTCGGTGCAAAACGCAGCTGCTCCGCAATCTCGAGCGCGACCGTTTTCTTGCCTTCGGTCATAACAGGGTTGATGCCTGCGTTGCGGTTATACCAGCCGTATTTCTCGATCGCCGCTTTGGACAGATCGAACGTCGCTTTGTAATCGCCGTGAACGGACACGACCTTTGCGCCGAAGATCATGAGCTGCGCCACCTTTCCCTCTGGTGCGCGCTCCGGCACGAAAATAACCGCCTTAAGCCCCATCCGTGCCGCGCTGCCGGCGCAGGAGGAGGCGGCGTTTCCCGTTGATGAACAGGCAATGGTGTCGTAGCCCAGCTCGATCGCCTTTGCTACGGCGACGCCCGAGGCGCGATCCTTGAGTGAGGCGGTCGGATTCAGACCGTCATCCTTGATATAGAGCTTTTTCAGACCCAGCTCTTTTGCGAGCTGCCGCGATTCATACAGCGGCGTCCATCCGATGCGCAAAAAGCCGCTGACGTCCGTTTCCTCATGCACAGGCATAAGATCACGGTAGCGCCACATGCTGTTGTCGCGGCACTTTGCGAGCGACTCACGCGTGAGCGTCTTTTTGATCTCATTGTAGTCATAAACGATGTCGAGAATGCCCTTTTCTCCGCAATGCGGACAGGTCATACGCTCCGGCTCGAACGGAAATTCAGCGCCGCAGATGGTGCAGCGATAGCCCAAAATGCGTTTCATGTCTTTTTCATGCTCCGAACGGTTACACTTCACTTTTATGATAGCATATATGGAGCAAAAAGTACAGAATAAATTTTCTTCAAAATAAAATTTTTCTGCACAAAATATTTTTAGGTTAAAGAAAGCGTTTTTATTGCATCGCCGCGTTTCCTATTATATAATTGAAATACCGATACGCTCTGTCGGTTCATATCAATTCAAACAACACGCTGAAAGGGGAACATGCAAGGATGCTACTCATCGGAAACGGCCGTCTCATCACGAGAGACAATGGAACGTATTACGAAAACGGCGCAGTCGCCATCGACGGGAAGCTGATCAAAGAGGTCGGCGAAACCGCGGTGCTCAAGGCGCGCTATCCCGAGGCAGAGTTCATTGATGCGGACGGCGGCGTCATCATGCCGGGTCTCATCAACATGCACAACCACATCTACAGTGCGTTTGCCCGCGGTCTTTCCATCAAGGGATACAATCCGAAAAACTTCAACGACATCCTCGAAGGCATGTGGTGGACGATCGACCGGAAGCTCACCCACGAGAACAACCGGCTGTCCTCCCTCGCGGTCTTTACCGACTGCATCAAGAACGGCGTAACGACGGTGTTTGACCACCACGCCAGCTACTACGATATTCCCGGCAGTCTCGACGACATTGCGGAGGGCGCGACCTCGCTCGGCGTCCGCGCTTCGCTCTGCTATGAAGTTTCGGATCGCGACGGTGAAAAAAAGCGCATGGAATCCATCGAAGAAAACGAGCGGTTCATCCTTCGCGCGCAGAAAGACGACAGCGACATGCTCAAGGGCATGATGGGACTGCATGCCTCCTTCACCGTTTCCGACAAAACGCTCCGTGAATGCAACGAACGCCGCCACGGCGTCGGCTTCCACGTCCACTGCGCGGAAGGCCCGGGCGATGTGCAGGACGCGCTCGCAAAATACGGTAAGCGCATCATCAACCGCTTCTATGACAACGGCGTCCTCGGCGATCAAACGCTCGCCGTGCATTGCGTCCACATCGACCGTCATGAAATGGAACTTCTGCGCGATACGAACACCGCGGTCGTTCACAACCCTGAATCCAACATGGGCAACGCCGTCGGCTGCGGTCCGGTCATCCACATGCTGCGCGAAGGCCTCACCGTGGGGCTCGGCACGGACGGCTACACGAACGACATGCTCGAAAGCTACAAGGTCGGCAACATCATCCACAAGCACAACCTCTGCGACCCGACCGTCGCCTGGGGCGAAATCCCTGCCATGCTGTTCGAGAACAATCGTGCGATCGCAGGCCGTTATTTTGAGCATCCCCTCGGCGTACTGAAGCCCGGCGCATATGCGGACGTGATCGTTACCGACTATGACCCGCTGACCCCCATGGACGGCAGCAACGTCAACGGCCACATTCTCTTCGGCATGAACGGCCGCAGCGTCGTCACCACCGTCTGCAACGGCAAGGTGCTCATGAAGGATCGCAAGCTCCTCGTCATCGACGAAAAGGCGCTCATGCAGGAATGCCGTGAGAGCGCAAGTCGGCTCTGGCATTCCATCAACGACTGAGCGGCGCTTCGTTCAGTTCGACCGACATTGAACAGGAGGTTTTCCATGTCCGATCAAATGACCCCCATCCCCTTCCATGCGCTCATGCAGTGGATCCTCGAAGAGAAAAAAGCGCACGGCACGGTGTTTGGCGTCCGCCGCGCGTTCCGTCCCGAAGAGGGCAAGATGCTGGAGCTGTTCGGCGAGCATCTCGAAACGCCCTTCGGCCCCGCCGCCGGCCCGCATACACAGCTTGCGGAGAACCTGATCGCCGCTTACTATGCAGGCAGCCGTTTCTTTGAGCTCAAGACCGTGCAGATCATGGACGGCGAAGAGCTGTCCAAGTGTGTGCCGAAGCCCTGCATTCTCGCGGAGGACGAGTGCTACAACTGCGAATGGTCCACGGAGCTCACCGTTCCCGCCGCTCTTGAAGAGTATGTCAAGGCGTGGTTCGCGCTGAAGCTCCTTGCCCGCGCATGGAAGCTCGGCAATCCGAGCGGCTTCATCTTTAATATGAGCGTCGGCTATGACTACGCCGGCATCACGAGTCCCAAGATCGACGCTTTCATCGAAGGTCTCAAGGATGCCTCCAAGCTCCCCGTCTGGAACGAGTGCCGCGACTGGGCAAAGGCGCATCTTGCGGAGCTTCCGGGCGTTGATGAGGCGTATATCGACGCCATCAGCCCGAAGGTCTGCACCTCCATCACGCTTTCCACCCTGCACGGCTGCCCGCCGCAGGAGATCGAGCGCATCGCTGCGTACCTCATCGATACGAAAAAGCTCAACACCTTCGTCAAGTGCAACCCGACGATCCTGGGCTACGGCAGTGCGCGCAAGATTCTTGACGACCTCGGATTCGACTATGTCGTGTTCGATGAGCACCACTTCAATGAAGATCTCCAATACCGCGACGCAGTCCCGATGTTCAAGCGTCTGCTCTCAAAGGCAAAGGAAAACGGCGTGACCTTCGGTCTCAAGCTGTCCAACACCTTCCCTGTCGAAGTCACGCGCGGCGAGTTGCCCAGCGGTGAAATGTACATGAGCGGCCGCTCGCTCTACCCGCTCACCATCGAGATGGCCAAGCGCATCAGCGCGGAGTTCGACGGACAGCTCCGGCTCTCCTTCTCCGGCGGCATCGATACCTTTAATATCGTCGAGTTGTTCGACGCAGGCATCTGGCCGATCACGCTCGCAACAACGCTGCTCAAGCCCGGCGGCTACCAGCGGCTCACGCAGATGGCGGATCAGCTCAAGTCCGAGCCCTACAAGCCGTTTGACGGCGTGTCCGTGGGCAAGGTTGCCTACCTTGCGTCCCGCAGCAAGAGCGACGTGCGCAACGAAAAGCCCGTCAAGCCCATTCCGGAGCGCAAGCTCGATAAAAAAGTCCCTCTGGCCTCCTGCTTCACGGCGCCCTGCACGCATGGCTGCCCGATCCATCAGGATATTCCCGAATACATCGAGCTTGTCGGCAAAGGCGAATATGCGGCTGCGCTCAGGCTCATCCTCGAGAAAAACCCGCTGCCTTTCATCACGGGACGCATTTGCAGTCATCACTGCATGGACAAGTGTACCCGCAATTTCTATGAGGAGAGCGTCCGCATCCGCGATGCGAAGCTCGTTGCGGCACGCCGCGGTTTTGATGACGTCATCGGTACGCTCGCACCCAAGTGCGAAAAGAAGGACGGCGTGCGCGTTGCCGTGATCGGCGGCGGTCCCGCGGGCATGGCGGCAGCCTACTTCCTCGGCCGCGAAGGCGCAGACGTTACGCTGTTCGAGCAGCGGGAAAAACTCGGCGGCATCGTCCGCTACGTCATCCCCCCCTTCCGCATCGGCGAGCTCGGCATCGATCGGGATGCGGAGATCATGCAGGCCATGGGCGTGACGGTCAAAACCGGCGAAAAAGCGCCTGCGCTCGAAACGCTGAAGGCGCGGGGCTATACGCACATCGTCTACGCGGTCGGCGCATGGAAGCACGGCCAGGTCAAGCTCGAAAAGGGCGACGGGATGAATGTTCTCGATTTCCTCGAGCAGTATAAGAATGAGACGCTCGGCGAGCTCGGCACGGACGTCGTCGTGATCGGCGGCGGCAACACCGCCATGGACGCTGCGCGCACCGCAAAGCGTGTCAAGGGCGTCAAGCATGCGCGCCTCGTATATCGCCGCACCCGCCGCTACATGCCCGCAGACGAAGAAGAGCTCATGCTCGCGCTCGCGGACGGCGTGGAATTCTGCGAACTGCTCGCGCCGCGCTCGCTTGAAAACGGCATGCTGCTCTGCGACGCCATGAAGCTCGGCGATCCGGACGCTTCCGGCCGTCGCTCCCCCGTCGCGACCGGCAAGACCGTGGAAGTCCCCTGCACGGCGCTCGTGTTCGCCACCGGCGAATCCGTGGACGGCGATTTCTTCCGTGAGAACGGCATCGCGCTGACCGAACGCGGCCGTGCCGCCGTAGACGGACTGCTGCAGACGAACCTCGACGGCGTGTATGTTATCGGCGACGCAAACCGCGGGCCTTCCACCGTGGTCGAATGCATTGCGGACGCAAGAAAGGTCGCGGACGCGATCCTCGGCGCATATGAATATGAGATCCCCGCCTGCGCAAAGACCTGCGAGCAGCGCTGCTATGACAAGCAGGGGATTCTCAAGACCTATGACAGCGCGGATAAGGAAGCCAACCGCTGTCTTGCATGCTCGACCGTGTGCGAATGCTGCGTACAGGTCTGCCCGAACCGCGCGAACATTGCGCTGGACGTCAAGGGGCTCGACATGCCGCAGATTCTGCACATAGACCGGCTCTGCAACGAGTGCGGCAATTGCCTTGTATTCTGCCCGTACGACAGCCGCCCCTACAAGGAGAAGCTGACGCTCTTCTCCACGGAGGCCGCCTTCCGCGAGAGCGACAATCCCGGCTTCTTCCATCTTGCGGATAAGCATTTCCTGCTCCGCACGGAAGGCGGCGCAGTTGAGATCGACCTCGATCAGCCGGAACACCTCGACCCGGAGATCGAGAAGATCCTGTTTGCAGTCCTCAACGATTATTCCTATCTGCTGGGCTGAGTGAAAGCGGTACCGAATCTGTGCCGGGGGACCTTTCGTCTCCCGGCCGCTTGCAAAAGCGTGTGCTTTCATGCATTTTTGCAAGCGAACACACCCTTTCCCGAACTTATCAAAGGAGCAAAACTATGGCAAGCTTTTTCGTCAACGGCACTCCTGTGACCGTCGAAAAGAATCAAAAGCTCATGCGCTATCTGCGCGACACGCTGCGTCTCACCTCGGTCAAGGACGGCTGCTCGGAGGGCGCCTGCGGCACCTGCACCGTTCTGATCGACGGCAAGGCAGTAAAAGCCTGTGTACAGCAGACCGACAAGCTCGAAGGCAGGCATATTATGACCGTCGAGGGCTTGTCGGACTTTGAAAAGGAGACCTATGCCTATGCCTTCGGCGAAGCGGGCGCCGTCCAATGCGGCTTCTGCATTCCCGGCATGGTCATGTGCGCGAAGGGCCTGCTCGACGTGAACCCGGATCCCACAGAGGATGAGATCCGCTATGCACTGCGCAACAATATCTGCCGCTGCACGGGCTATGTCAAGATCGTGGAGGCGGTCAGGATCGCGGCGCGCATCCTGCGCGAGGGCAAAGTTCCCGAGCAGCAGCTTGCATGGCGTGTCGGCGCACGCGTCCATCGGCTCGATGTGCGGGAAAAAGTCTTGGGATACGGCGAGTATCCCGACGACATGTATCTGCCCGGCATGATCTACGGAAGCGCCGTGCGCAGCGCATACCCGCGCGCTAAGGTGCTCGCGATCCATACGGAAGCCGCACGCGCGCTGCCCGGCGTTGTCGCCGTTTATACTGCGGAGGACATCCCCGGTCTCAACATCGTCGGCCACCTTGTCAAGGATTGGGACGTTATGATCCCTGTCGGCAGCGAAACGCGCTATCTCGGCGATACGATCTGCCTTGTTGCCGCGGAAACGCCGGAGATCCTGGAGGAGGCTAAGAAGCTCGTCGAGGTCGAATACGAAGTGCTTCCGCCCGTGCGTGATCCGTATGAAGCCATGGCCGATGGCGCGCCGAAGCTCCATAAGGGCGGCAACCTTCTCGCGCACAAGCACGTCAAACGCGGCGATGCGGATGCTGCGATCAAAAACAGCCCGCACGTTCTGACCGCGACGTTCAAAACGCCGTTTACCGAGCACGCGTTCCTTGAGTCGGAATGCGCCGTGGCAGTGCCGCGTGCGGACGGCGTACTCATCTACTCTACAGATCAGGGTACATACGATTCCCGCTTTGAGACGGCGCCTGTGCTCGGTCTCCCGCTCGAAAAAGTCTGGGTCGAGAACAAACTCGTGGGCGGCGGTTTCGGCGGCAAGGAGGACGTCACCGTACAGCACCTTTCCGCGCTCATCGCTTTCCTCGCAAAACGGCCTGTCAAGGTCAAGCTGACACGCGCCGAAAGCCTTATCGTCCACCCGAAGCGTCATCCCATGGATATGGAATTCACGCTTGCGTGCGACAACGACGGCACCATTCAGGGCGTTCGCGCGACCGTCATCGCAGATACCGGCGCTTATGCCTCCCTTGGCGGTCCCGTGCTCGAACGCGCCTGTACCCATGCGGCCGGTCCATACAACTATCAAAACTTTGAGATCGACGGCTACGCTTATTATACGAACAACCCGCCCGCCGGCGCATTCCGCGGTTTCGGCGTGACGCAGACGTGCTTTGCGATTGAGACGCTGCTGAATCAGATGGCGCACAAGCTCGGCATCTCTCCCTGGGAGATCCGCTACCGCAACGCGATCCGCCCGGGCCAGGTGCTCCCGAACGGACAGATCGTGGACAACAGCACCGGGCTTGTGGAAACGCTTCTCGCCGTGCGCGACGATTTTGAAAATGCCAAATATGCGGGTCTTGCCTGCGCCATGAAGAACGCCGGCGTCGGCGTCGGCATTCCCGACAAGGGCCGCGTGCGTCTCGCCGTACAGGACGGTAAGCTCCACATCTATTCGGGCGCTTCCTGCATCGGCCAGGGACTTGGCACGGTTCTCGTGCAGATCGTTTCGGAGACGACGGGATTGCCGCGCGATGAGATCGTGTACGAGCGTGCGAATACTTACAACGCGCCGGATTCCGGCACGACCTCCGGTTCGCGTCAGACGCTCATCACGGGAGAGGCTGCGCGCCGTGCGTGTCTGCTCTTCAACGACGCCCGCGAAGGGCGGCCGCTGTCCGACTTTGAAGGGCAGGAATACTACGCCGAATATCTCGCAAAGACCGATCCGCTCGGCTCCGAAAAGCCGAACCCCGTCAGCCATGTCGCCTACGGCTATGCCACGCAGGTAGCCGTTCTGGGGGAGGATGGAAAGCTCGAACGCATCATCGCGGCGCATGACGTGGGCCGCGCGATCAATCCGCTCTCCGTCGAGGGGCAGATCGAGGGCGGCGTTGTGATGTCGATGGGGTATGCGCTCACGGAGCAATATCCGCTGAAGGATTGCGTACCGACGGCAAAGTTCGGCACGCTCGGTCTCTTCAAAGCAAACAACGTTCCGAAGATCGAAGCCCGCATCATCGAGAAACCCGGCTTCAAGATGGCATACGGCGCGATCGGTATCGGCGAGATCACCTCGATCCCGACAGCGCCTGCGATCGCGGATGCATATTATCAGTACGACGGGACATTCCGCACAGAGCTGCCGCTTTGCAATACCCCGTACAGCAGGAAGAAATGAACGTTGTCTCTGCGGCGCGCGGCATAAAGATCATTTGACGGCGATTGATGCGCAAGCTAAAACGCCCTGCGTTTTCATGCAGACAAAACGGGCGGTTTCCACACGAACCGCCTTTTATCTTTTCATGCATCAGCGAATGCACATCGTCTGATCGGATATACGCCTTTCCAGTGCTTCCGTACATGCTTCCTACTGCCATGCGGATCGGCGGAACGGGCATTCATCCGCATCTCTCCCTGTCCGCTTCTGAAATGGATAGCCCCCTATTTTCTATAGATAGAATGAAACACACCGCCGGGCAAGCGGTGTGCTTCTGAGAGGTAATCCCTATTATGGAAGCAGTACAAGGCGACGCGTCCTCCGTAAAACGAGCCGGTCTTGCATGTGAAACAGGGCGAATTAAAACTCGGTGTCCCGCGCGCGGTTCGGATCGACCGCATGCAGGCACGCCATTTCTTCCTCTGTGATCTCCGGCATTATGCGATAGCGATCGCCGATGGGGAAGCCGGTGTTTTCCTGCACTTCTTCATAAGAAACGCCGGGATAGAGCTCTGCAAGCTCGAGCTTGCCGTCGCGCATTTCCATTACGCACAGCGGAGTAAAGACCTTCGCGACGTGACCGACGCTTGTAATGAAATCAACATGTTCCACAAACGTCCGCTTGTCATGCTTGGTGCGCCAGACCAGAGCGCGATGCGCATTCGGAACGAGCACTGCGCTTCCAGCGCCGCCGGGCAGCTTGACCTTCGGCTTCGCATACGAGCCGATACAGGTGTTGTTCAGGTGTCCCGTCTGATCGATCTGCACGCCGCCCAAAAACGCCGTGTCCAGCCGGCCGCGCGCGGCAAAGTCGAAAATGTCGGTCAGATTGAAGCTGCAGGTCGTGCCGTTGTAGAGATTGTCACCGTCCGTCGAAGTCACAACGGTCTCCGGGTGCATCAGATACCCGCCGGTGATGTTTACATAGTTCAGTTCTTTCTGCATCCCGCGATCGGCGACCTGGATCGCGATGTGCGGGATCGTGGAGGCAAGTCCGTGGAATACGCTCTCTCCTTTCACGAGGGCGCGCGCAATGGCGATGACCATCAGGTCGGCAGTTCTTGAAATATCGAGGCTCATGCGTCCTTCCTCCTCTCAATGCCGGCGGCGCGGAGCGCCGCATCCGGGTCCTTCTCCGCAAGGAAGGCGCGAAGCTCCTCGCGGTCCATGTCATAGCATCCGCTGACTGCACAGGGCTTTGCCCCGCCGGGCGCCTTGACGACTGCGGTGGTCAAAACCGCGGGAATGGACGCGCGGTTCGGATCCTCGGAAAAATAGCTGCTCGGCACGATCTCTTCCGCAGTCAGAACAAGCTTTTTCGCCGCGCGAGCGATCACCGTATCCTCATACGTCGGCCCGATGATGCAGCCGTTGCCCATCTCGTCCGCCTTCTGCACATGCAGGAACGCGACGTCCGGCGCGATCGCTCGAATAGCAACGAGCTCCTCACCGGTATACGGGCAGGTGACCTTGCGGAATCCGACCGCGTCCAGAAGGTCGGAGCCCAGCATGCCGCGAATCGGCAGGAACGGAACGCCGTATGCGGCGCCGCGCAGTGCCGTAATGACGGAATAGCAGGCGTTCTCGTCCGCCCTGACTGTCGCCGATTCCACGCCCTTGCGATACCAACGGCAAAGGCCAAACTCTCCTTCATAGCCGACGAAACCCGCCGTAACGCGACTCGCCGCGCCCGCCGCGCAAAGAAGATCCACTTCATAGGCGATGGCCGTCTTCACAAGATGCAGATCTTTCTTATCCTGACGGATCAGTTCCTTTACCGCCGCGATAGGCGAGCGATACAACACATTGCCGCCGAAAGCGACCGTATCGCCGTCGTTTACCATTGCGACCGCAGCCGCGAGATCCAACAATTTGTTCATCGTTTCCTCCCTCTATCCGTTGAGATGGAATGTGTTTCTACATATTAAATTTATTTCAGCATCCCCGCCGCGAGCTGCACGGGATCCCAAACGAAATTAAACGGCGGCGCATAGCCGAGATCCGCCATGGCAAGCTGCTTTGCGGTCATTCCCGCAGTGATCGCAGCGGCACACATGCCGATGCGCGAAGCAGCGCCGCTCAAGCCTGCGAGCTGCGCGCCGAGCAGGCGGCCATTCTCCGCATGGCAAAAGAGCTTGACCGTCAGCTTGCAGCCGTTCGGATAGTACGGCGGGCGTGTCATTGCCGTTGTCAGCGCGGTCTTGATCGGAATGCCGGCCTCCTGCGCTTCGCGTTCATTGATGCCGGTACGCGCGACCTCGAGGTCAATGATACGGCACATGGAGGTGCCGAGCACGCCGTCAAGATGCGTGTTTTTCCCGGTCAACACTTCGCCAAGCACCTTTCCCTGCTTGTTGGCGTTGGTGCCGAGCGGCAGAAACACCTGCTTCCCCGTCACGAGGTTGCGGATCGTCGCACAGTCGCCTGCCGCGTAGATATGCGGAACGCTGCTGCGCATCTGATCGTCCACAACGACCGCGCCGTTCTTCAGCAGCGCAACGCCGGTATCTTTCAAAAAACCGGTATTCGGACGCACCCCGACGCTGAGGATGACCATTTGCGCGGGATACTCGCCGTGATCCGTCACAACGGACGCAGCGGCGTTCACTCCGCGAATCGCCTGTACGCACTCCGAGGTCTTGAGGCAAACGCCATTGCGCGCAAGCGCATCCAAAATCAAATCTGTAAAGTCTTCGTCCATGACCAGCATAGGACGCGCCGCCATTTCGAGGATTGTGACACGCTTGCCCAGCCGCACAAAGGACTCTGCCAATTCCAGCCCGATGTACCCTGCTCCAACGATGACCACGTCCCGAACGGACGGCTGTTCCGCTTCACTGCGGATCTTTTCCGCATCCGCAATGCTCTTGAGCGTATGCACGCCCGAAAGCCCGATGCCCTCGATCGGCGGTTTCACCGGGGATGCGCCCGATGCTACGACCAGATCGTCATATGTTTCTGTGACCTGTTCTCCGTTTGCAAGATTCACCGCCGTTACCGTGCGTGCTGCGGCGTCCACATGCACCACCTCATGCAGGAGGCGCAGGTCGATACCGCTTGCGCGGAACGCGTCCGGCTTTCGGATCCGGATCTTGTCCGCGTCGTTGTTCACGCCGCCAATGTAATACGGCAGTCCGCAAGCGCCGTAGGAGGTCTCCAACGTGCGCTCAAAAACGGTCACCTGCGCGGCAGGGTCTGCTCTGCGCAGCTTGGAAGCGACGCTCATACCGGCTGCATCGCCGCCGATGATCAAAGTTTTCATAGTGGATCCTCCTTCGCTGTTGCTGTGTTTTGGAACTTTGCGGAGCAGAACCGTCGCCGGCCCTGCTCCGCATTGAGGCTTACGCCCAAGACAAGTATGCTTTCCTGTTTGCGATTAGATAAAGAGGCTCGCAACAAGGATCAGCGCCAAGCTGATGATGGAGACGAGGAAGCACATGAGGGTGTAGGTCTTGAGACCGCCCTCGGTGGTCAGACCGCCGATCTTCGTGGTGATCCAAAAGCCGGAGTCGTTGACATGCGCGCAGCCCAGAGAACCGGAGAACGCAGCAAGCGCAACGAGGATCGGGCTGACGCCCAGCGTACCCATGGAGGACACGAGGGAGATCGCGGTGATCATGGCGACCGTGCCGGAGCCCTGCGCAAAGCGGAGCAGCGCGCCAATCAACCAGACAAAGATGATGACCGGGATATGCGCGGATGCGAGCACGTTGCTCAGCACTTCGCCAACACCGGAAGCCGTGAGGACGCTGCCGAAGCCGCCGCCCGCACCGGTGATAAGCAGGACGGTACCTGCGGATGCAACGGAAGCGGTGATGCTCTTTTCAACCTGAGCAAGCGTCATGCGCTTCTTGGAGAGGCAGACGTTCATGGCTGCGATGACGCCGCAGAGCATAGCGATCTCTTTGGAGCCCAGCATCTTGATGAAATCCGGAACGTTGTCGTTGCCTGCGATCGCACCCCAAACGGTGGTGAGAAGGATCAGCACGATGGGCAGGAAGATGGGCAGGAGCGCTGCAAAGAAGCTGGGGAGCTTATCCTCGGAGACGGAGAGCTCTTCCGCTCTCTTGCTGCTTCCGCTTCCGCAATGGGATCATGCTCTTCGCAGGTCTCGGGGTTCCAGAACTTCTTGTTGCCAAGGAACACTTTGTTGTAGACGATCATCGAGAGGATGAAGGTCGGCAGGCCGATGATGATACCCCAGAGGATGGTCGTGCCGATCGGTACACCCAGCAGTTCGCCGCCGGTCATGGGGCCGGGCGTCGGGGGAATGAAGGTGTGCGCGATGCCGAGACCGGCGACCAGTGCGCCGATGAACGCGGGCAGGATCTTCTGGGAGCTCTTCTTGCTGAGCTGCTTGGCCAGAGGCGTGAGAATGACGACGCCGACATCATAGAAAACCGGGATAGAAACGATGAAGCCGGTTGCGCCGAGCGCGTAGTCGGCTTTCTTTTCGCCGAACGCCTTCAGGATCTTGTTGGCAATGGTCTGCACTGCGCCAACGTCTGCAATGAGCTGGCCAAGCATAACGCCGAAGCCAACGGAGAGACCGATGCCCTTCATCGTGTTGCCGAAGCCGGCGCTGATGTTGGAAACGGTCGCGGAGAGGCCCTCACCGCTCGCGAAGCCCATGAACAGAGCGCCGACAAACATTGCAAGCGCCGCGTTCATCTTCAGCTTGAGGATGAGAACAAGGATAATCGCAATCGATATTGCGAGCCAGAGAAGAACAATTGGGTCACCCATTTTTCAGTAATACCTCCTACTTTTTTGTTCCCTTGGTCTTTTCTGCAGGCGGCGGTTTCGCCGCCTGCATTCCTTAATGCTATTCGACGACCGCGCCGAAGCTGGCGGAGCGGACGGTCTTTGCATAGCGTGAGAGGTAGCCCTCCGTCACCTTAGGTTCCGGCGCCTTCCACTGCTTTCTTCTCTCTTCCAGCTCTTCATCGCTGAGCTTGACGTTGAGCGTACGTGCAGGGATATTGATCTCGATAATGTCGCCGTCGCGCAGCAGAGCGATCTCGCCGCCCTCCGCCGCTTCCGGGGACACATGGCCGATGGCCGCGCCGCGGGTCGCGCCGGAGAACCGACCGTCCGTAATCAGCGCAACGCTCTTGTCGAGGCCTGCGCCGCAGACAGAAGCGGTCGGCGTCAGCATTTCACGCATACCGGGGCCGCCCTTGGGGCCTTCGTAGCGAACGATGACCACGTCGCCGGGGACGATCTTACCGGTCAGGATCGCTTCCACCGCGTCCTCTTCCATGTCAAAGCACTTGCAGGGACCGCTGTGAACGAGCATATCCGGTGCGACCGCAGCCTGCTTGACGACTGCGCCGTCCTTTGCGATATTGCCGCGCAGGATCGCAAGGCCGCCCTCGGGATAGAACGCGTTCTCCATGGTACGGATGACGTTGCTGTCCGTGATCGTGCAGTCCTTGACGTTCTCCCACTGGGTCTTGCCGGTCACGGTGGGCAGGTTCAGATCGACAAAGTCGAGCTTTGCCGTCTCTTTGATGATGGCGCCCAGTCCGCCTGCACGGTACATGTCTTCCATGTACATGTCTCCGCCGGGACGCATCTGGATGAGCTTCTTGGACTTCTTGGAGAGCTCATCAAAGTCGTCGATCGTGAGCTCGACCTTCGCCGCCTTCGCGATCGCGAGCATATGCAGAACCGTATTGGACGATCCGCCGATAGCCATATCGACCGCGACCGCGTTCAGGAACGCCTGACGCGTCATGATGTCGCGCGGCTTCACATCGTTTCTGAACAGTTCCATGATGGTTTCGCCGGTCTTGCGGGCAAGCGCCTTACGCTTTGCAAGATAAGCGGGGATCGTGGAGTTCCACGGCAGCGCCATACCAAGCGCTTCCGCGAGACAGTTCATGGAGTTTGCGGTGCCGAGGATGCCGCAGGCGCCGCAGCCGGGGGATGCCTGCTCTTCGATCTCGCTGACCTGCTGCTCCGTGAGCTTGCCGACGGAAACCATGCCCGCCACTTCGTAGAGGCCTGCGCCGTCAACGCGCTTGCCTTCATAATAGCCGCAGTACATGGGGCCGCCCGCGATCAGGATGCTCGGGATATTGAGACGCGCTGCCGCGATCAGCATACCGGGCGTGATCTTATCGCAGTTAGTGACCATAACGAGCGCATCAAGCTGATGCCCCTCCGTCATGGCTTCAATGGAGTCCGCGATCAGCTCACGGCTCGCGAGAGGATACCGCATACCGGAATGCCCCATGGCAATACCGTCGCACAATGCGATAGCGGGGAACTCGAGTCCGACGCCACCCGCGGACGCAATACCGATCTTGACCTCTTCCGCGATCTCACGGAGATGGACGTGGCCGGGGTTGACCTCGTTGAACGAGTTCACGATGCCGATCAACGGCTTCTTCAGATCTTCGTCAGACAGACCGGTCGCTTTCAGCAGGGATCGCTGCGTAGAGCGGATCACGCCGTCTTTGACTTGAGAACTGCGCATTCTGTTTCTCCTTCCTATTTGTGTGTTACTTAGCTATTTCTTCGCCTCAGCTTTCCTCTTGTCGAGGATCTCGTAGCAGATGTCGATGATCTGGTCTTCCTGACCGCCGATGACCTTGCGCTTTCCAAGCTCCGTGAAGATCTCACGTGCCGGGATGCCATAGCGCTCGGAGGCTTCCTTCGTATGCTGATAGAAGCTCGAATAGATGCCGTTGTAGCCCAGCGTGATGGACTCGTTCGTGATCTCGAGGGAATGGTGGATGGTCGGACGGACCGACTGCTCCGCAACGTCCATCAGCGCATAGATGTCCGCGCCGGTCTTGACGCCCATCTTGTCGAGAACTGCCGCGATGGCCTGAATGTTGCCGTTGCCGCAGCCTGCGCCCTGGCCTTCGAGGGAACCGTCGCAGTAAGCTGCGCCGCACTCGACCGCGGTGATCGCATTGCCGACGCCGAGGCCCAGATTGTTATGCGTATGAACGCCGATGGGCAGATCCACTACTGCCTGAATCGCATGGACGCGGTCACGCATGCCCTGCGGGGTCAGCGCACCGGAGGAGTCCGCGATGTAGATGATGTCCGCGCCATACTCGCTCGCCATTTTTGCCTGCTCCGCAAGTGCTTCCGGCGACGTCATGTGGCACATCATGAAGAAGCAGACCGTGGTAAGACCGAGTTTTTTGCCCAGCATAATATGCTGTTCGCCCGCGGTGACTTCGGTGCAGTGCAGTGCAACGCGCACGATGTCGAGGCCTTCGCCCGCCGCCATGCGCAGATCGTCCATGGTGCCGAGACCCGGAACCAGCAGCGCTGCGAGCTTTGTGTTCTTCAGCACTTTGCGCGCGCTCTGCATCATGGTGCGGTCGCTCTCCGTCGCAAAGCCGTACTCAAGGATGGAACCGCCAAGGCCTGCGCCGTGGCCGACTTCCGCCGCATACACGCCGCCCTTTTCGAGGCCCGCGCAGATGTCGGTGATGTTCTGTGCCGTGTACTTATGGAAGACCGCGTGGCTGCCGTCACGCAGTGTGGTGTCGATCAGACGGACACTGGATTTCATTTCGCTCATTCTTAGAACTCCCCTTTCAGCATCGATTCCGCATAGAGCTCCGCAACCTTGATCGCAGAGGACGTCTCCATATCCAGATTGCCGGCATACGGCGGCAGGAAATCGCCCTGGCCATGGATGGTAACGATCGTGGTGACGATGCCGTTGTCGTAGACCGGGCGCAGTGTCAGCTCATAGCCGGGGACGTATCCCTTGATGCCCTCGACCATGTTGTAAACCGCAGTGCGGATGGCTTCGAGATCAACGTGATCCGGATCCTTCGGGATGCAGTAGATCGTGTTGCGCATCGGCGGTTCAGGGATCGCCGGGTTAAAAACGGTCAGGACTTTCGCAGTCTCCGCTCCGCCGATGTTGACGAGAGCGCCCGCCGTGGTGCGGCTGTATTCGTCAATGTTGCGGCGGGTGCCGATGCCTGCGCTCGCGCTCGCAACGGAAGTAACGACCTCTGCGTACTTGATGGGCATTGCGTTATGGATCGCCCATACGATCGGCGTTGTCGCCTGGCCGCCGCAGGTGATGAGGTTTGCGTTGTGCAGTTTCTTCTGAATGCAGTCCTGCATGTTGACCATCGGCGTTACCATCTCGCCGATCGCCGCAGGCGTCAAATCGATCGCGATCTTTCCGAGACGCTCCAGAACGGGCGCGTTCGTTTCGATATGTGCGCGCGCAGTGGTCGCATCGAACACAATATCCGCTTTTTCCGGATGCTTTTCGAGGTACTGTACACCCTCCAGAGAGGTGTCGAAGCCCAACGCCTTCGCACGAGCAATACCCGCGGAATCCACAACACCCAGCATGACTGACATCTCCAGCACGGGGCTGCGCATGACCTTATACATCAGATCCGTGCCAATGTTGCCCGGTCCCAAAATGCCGACTTTGATTTTCTTGTTTTCCAACTCTTTTTCCTCCTTTTCCGCTATGCGGAAACATTTTCCATTAAATTATGTCTACGAGTCTCACTGCTTATCATTTATATATCCTGCGGAATGAACCCGCAGTCGAAAACGTTCTATCTGTATGGCTAACTCTGAGGATTTCCCGCATAACTGTGTCGGTTTTTTTGGTAGAATGCCGATAGATTTCGGGATCATTCGCTCCGGTTCGCCTTGCGGAATGCACTTTTGATTTCATGCTTAGAATACTATACGCGCATCAAAATCGCAAGAGTAATTTCAAAATTTGAATTAAGTTTCCGTATATCGGAAAAATACACTTTACTTCTCTTCACGCCTCTACTATAATGGTATCAGCACTTCAAACGACAAACAGGAGGACACGATTCATGGATCAAGTGTTGATTCAACAGCTTGCAAACGAACTGTTGGTTGCAGAAGATACCGCAACACCGATTCTTCCGCTGACCGACCGCTATCCCGACATCACCATTCAGGATGCCTACGCCATCCAGAAGGCCGTTATCGACCTGAAGCTCGCACGCGGCGAAGTTGTCATCGGCAAAAAGATCGGCCTGACGAGCAAGGGCATTCGCGACCAGGTCGGCGTTCATGAGCCGGATTACGGCGTCATGACGGACGCTGGCTGGGTCAAAGACGGCGAGTGCATCGACGCAGGCAAGATGATCTGCCCGCGCATCGAGGCAGAGATCGTCTTTGTTCTGAAAAAGGATCTGGACAAAAAGGTCGTCACGGCTTGGGACGTCATCGACGCGACCGCAGGCGTTATGCCCGCGCTTGAGATCGTCGACAGCCGAATCAAGGACTGGCGCATCAAGATCCAGGATACCGTCTCTGATGCAGCTTCCTACGCCCGTGTCGTCACCGGCGGCAATCGTCTCGTTCCCATCAACGATCTGGATCTGTCCATGATCCCGATGGCTTCGTTCCGCAACGGCGAGCTCATGTACACCGGCTGCGGCGCCGCCGTTATGGCCAGCAACCCGGTCAACTCGGTGGTTTGGCTCGCAAACAAGATGAATTCTTTCGGAACGCCCCTGCGTGCAGGCGAGATCATCCTCTCCGGCGCATTTACCCCGGTGTTCGACTTCCGCCCCGGCGACCACGTATTCGTCCGCTTCGGCCCGCTCGGCAACGTTTCCCTGAGCGCGCAAGCGAAATAACATGACTTTCTTCCCCCTTGTCTTTCCCTAAAAATGGGGAGCGAACCGATAATGCGGCTTGCTCCCCATTTCTTTCTTCTGTTGTTCTTTAAATCAGATGCTGCCTGCGCTCAGCTCTCTCGAAATCTTCTTCGCAATATGAACCACGTCCGCGATCAAATTGTCGATCGGAGACGGCACACGCCCGATGGGAATGGAAATACTGATCGCGCCCGCACACTCGCCGCTGTTTTCAAAGAACACCGGCGCGCCGCAGCAATACAGTCCGTTTTCCCCCTCCATATTGTCGATCGCATACCCCGTGCGGCGAATGACCTCCAACTGCTCCCGGAGCTGCATTTCCGTACTGATCGAATTTGGCGTGTATTTGCGAAACTCGATCCTTGAGATGATGCTGTTCTGTTTCGCAGGATCGGCAAAGGCAAGAATACACTTGCCGCAGGAAGAAATCTGAATCTTTCGCGTTCCCCCGACCTCCGGCGTCGCAAAAAAGCTGCGATTTGCGTTGATCTTCGCGATACAAAGGATCTCGTCCTTATCCGTCCCGACTGAAAAATTGACCGTTTCGTTATACCGCTGCGAAAGCTCTTGGAGAAACGGCTGCGCCTTCTGCGCCATTTCCTGATAGAGCCGCACGTTGCTTCCAAGGATAAAACAGCCAATCCCAAGCCGGTATTTCCCGTTGTCGGCGTTTTTGCTGATGTATCCCACGCTTTCCAGCGTGTTCAAAATGCGGTGCGTCGTGCTGATCGGCATTTCCAAACGTTCCGCAATGGTGCTGATACTCAGCTCATATTCCGTATGTGAAAACAGCTTCAGTGCCGAAATGGCTTTCATGATCGACTGATTGTGATACTTATTGGATGGGTCGGCGTCTTTTTTCATCGATTATCCTTTTCCCGTTCTTTTCAGTCTGAACGCATATGATGTTTTCATATCGATAGCGGCGGACGAAGTCCCGGCTGTTTTCCTGCGCGCACAAATACTCGAACAATTCTATCGACTGTTCTTCTATTATAGTGGGAAATCGACGCTTTTTCAACTGCGGTTTTTGCGCGGTCATATGTCAGTGCCGCTATGCAGCCCCGGTTTCGGCCGATCGTTCCCCGGCGTCCTGCGGCGGCAGCAGCGTTTCTCTGCGCAACGCATAAAAGCCATAGCCTGCCGCATCCGCGAGCAGCCAACCGGTCGGGATGGCGATCCAGACGCCGATCTCCCCCAGCGTCCCCGCGACCGCATAGGCGAGCGCGACCCGCGTGCCGAGGGAGATGACCGTAAGAACAAGGCTCATGCCGGGACGCTCAACGGCGCGGTAAAACCCATAGAGCAGCATCAGGCATCCGATGCCCGCATAGCAGGCGCCCTCGATGCGGAGATACAAAACGCCGCTGGCCAACACCTCCGTCTCTCCCGCCTGCACAAAGATCCGCAGCAGCGGTTCCGCAAAGCAGACCACTGCCGCCGAGATCGCACAGCAAACGAGAACGCTGGTGCCCGTCGCTTTCCGGAACCCGTTTCGCAGCCGCTCGCGGTGTCCCGCGCCGTAATTCTGCGCAACAAAGGTCGAAAATGCATTCGCGAAATCCTGTGCAGGCAGATACGCAAAGGAATCGATCTTTACAGCCGCCGCAAATGCCGCCATCGTGACCGGTCCGAAGCTGTCTACGAGCCGCTGCACCATAAGGATTCCGAAGTTCATCGAGGACTGCTGCGCGCAGGTCAACAGCGACAAGTTCAGCAACTCCCGTAGAACGTCCGCGCGGAAATGCAAATGCGCCCGCCTCGGCAAAAACTCACGGCAACTGTGCAGCACATACAAAAGAAGCCCGATCCCCGCGACATACTGTGCCGCCACCGTGGCGGCCGCCGCTCCGGCGATTCCCCAATGGAATACCAGCACAAAGAGCAGATCCAATCCGACATTCAGCAGCGTTGCCGCGCCGAGGAACCAGAGCGGCGCAACGGAATTGCCGACCGCACGCAAAAAGCAGGCAAGAAAATTGTATAAAAACGTCGCCGCAAGCCCTGCAAAAATAATCTGCAGGTATTCGCGCATATCCGCATACAGTTCCGCCGGAATCTGTAAAAAATGCAAGATTGGGTCAAGCAGCGCATAGGCCGCGAGATCCAGCAGCAGCGTCACGGCAAAGATCAGGACAAATGCGTGTACTGCCGCACTGCGAAGCCTATCCCGATCCCGTTTGCCGAAACAGATGGAGAACATCGCGCCCGCGCCTATGGAAAGGCCGAGAAACACCGAAGTCAAAAACGTCATGAGCGTATACGCCGAGCCGACCGCCGCCAATGCGTTTTTGCCGAGCGCCTGTCCTACGATCAGCGTATCCGCGATATTATAAAACTGTTGCAGCAGATCTCCCGCAGCCATGGGCAGCGCGAACAGCAGCAACGCTTTTGTGATACTTCCTTTCGTCAGATCCCTGTACATACGTCAACTTCTACCCGTCAAAGCGTTTCCATCGATTGTATCGCGGCGCATGAAAAAATGCAATCCCGATTTATGGCTCGGGGGTCTCCCTTTTGCCGTCTCCCGCAGCGCAGTGTACCAGAAAGCCGCGTGGCTCTCCAAATGCGCTATCCATGTGCACGCGCCGCCCGTTGTCACCGCTCCGTCCGGCTTCCTGTCAGAACGATATGCCGCTTTGCGCAAAAGCAAGGTCGCGCGGCCTCGAACCGTTGCCCTCATCCCGTGCGTCAGCCGGCTCGCACGACGGCTGCCCGCGGCGTATTTCCTTGTCAAGCCGCGACTTGTGTTTTATAATAGAAGTGATTGCAAAACCGTTTCATTGCGCGTCGGCCGCGATGCGCTTTCATCGATGACCACGAAGGATATGGAAGGGAGATACGCTGTGAAAAAAGAACTGGAATCCTTGTTGACCCCATGGAAGATCGGCAATGTGGAGATCAAGAACCGCATCGTCCTGACCTCGATGGGCGGCACGAACCTCTTTGGCTGGATGGAGATCAACCACTTTGATGAGGCAGGCGCACGCTTCATCATGGAAGTCGCAAAGAACAACGTGGGTCTCGTTCTCCCCGGCTGTCAGCCGGTGTACAACCCCATGTACGGGCAATGGCTCCACAAAAAGCAGAAAATGTACGACGATCTTGCAAAATGGATGCCGGAATTTCACAAAACCGGTGCGAAGCTGTTTGTGCAGCTGACCGCAGGTTTCGGCCGCAGCTTCACCGTCTCCGAAATGATGGAGAAGCTGTACAACAACAAGGTGCTGCGCGTGCTGTCCAAGCCCGTCATGGATCTCGACAAGATCACCGCAAGCGCCAGCCCCGCCCCGAACCGCTGGTCAGACAAGCTCCCCTCCCGCGAAATGACCAAGGCGGAGATCCAGCAGTTTATTGATTCCTTTGCAAAGTCCGCAAAGAAGCTGAAGGATGCGGGTGTGGACGGCGTTGAGGTCCATGCTGTACATGAAGGGTATCTGCTCGATCAGTTTACGCTGCACTACGTCAACAAGCGTACCGACGAATACGGCGGCAGCCTCGAGAACCGCTACCGCTTTGCCGCGGAGATCGTCAAGGCGATCAAAGCCGCCTGCGGACAGGATTTCCCGGTTTCGCTGCGCTATTCCGTCGTGTCCAAGACGAAAGGGATGCGGCAGGGCGCGTTGCCCGGCGAGGACTACGTCGAGGTCGGCCGAGACATGGCGGAATCCGAGATCGCCGCGAAGTATTTGCAGGATGCGGGCTATGATATGCTCAACTGCGATAACGGCACCTATGACGCATGGTACTGGGCGCATCCGCCGATCTACATGCCGGAGAACTGCAACCTCGAAGAGGTCGAGCATATCCGGAAATTCGTGGATATCCCTGTCATCTGCGCAGGCCGTATGACGCTGGAAGCCGCCGCAAAATCCATAGCGGAGGGCGGAATCGACGGCGCAGGCTTCGCGAGAAACTTCCTTGCCGACCCCGCGTGGTTCACCAAAGTGCTCGAGGATCGTGAAGCGGACATCCGGCCCTGCATCCTCTGCCACAACGGCTGTTTCAACATGTGCCACTACAAGGGCGTGCCGAACGATCAGGATCTCAGTGACTCGCTGCACCTTGCACGCTGCGCGGTCAATGCTGAAATGATGCAGTGGAACAAGCATCGAATCCAGCCGACAGCGAGCCCCAAGACGATCCGCATCATCGGCGGCGGCATCGGCGGCATGGAGGTCGCCCGCGTTGCAAAGCTGCGCGGCCATAACCCTGTCGTCTACGAAAAGGCGGATGTGCTGGGCGGCACGTTCATCCCCGCCTCCGCAGAAAGCTACAAGGGCAAGCTCCGCGATCTGCTCGCATGGTATCGCCGTGAAATGGATCGACTCTGCATCGAAGTGCATCTTTCCACGGAGATCACGGATCTTTCCGCATTCGGCAGCGATCCAATCGTCGTTGCGACGGGCTCCGTACCGGTCGTGCTGCGCGGCGTTCCCGGCCACGAGCGCATGATCGAGGCCTGCGATTTCCTGAACGGCGCTCCGGTCGGCGAGAATGTCGCAGTCATCGGCGGCGGCCTGACGGGCTGCGAAATCGCCTATGAGCTTGCGCTGCAGGGCAAAAACGTCTCCGTCATCGAGATGAAAAATGATCTGATCGCGCAGAAGGGCGTGTGCCTTGCGAACAGTTCGTACCTGCGCGAATGGTTTGCCTGGAAACAGGTCCCGGTCTATCTTGAAACGACGCTGAAGGAGGTCCGCGACGGCGCTGTCGTCTGCACGGACAAGGACGGCAAAGAGATCGAGATCGCCTGCGACTCCGTCATTTCCTCGGTCGGCTACAAGCCCGCGCCGCTCCCGGCAAGCAACGTAACGCTCGTCGGCGACTGCAAACAGGTCGGAAACCTGCGCAGTGTCATTTGGGGCGCATACGAAGCCGCGATGAAACTGTAATCGAATTCGCACTATGCAAAAGACCGGCGGCATGGAAGATCATGCCGCCGGTCTTTGTTTGCGCAAACATTTTCCCGTCTGCACGAACACAAACGAGCCCCGAACTCTTGGGGCTCGTTTGCGTCCGCCCGGCCGTACCGTTCGGGAGAATGGGGGCGCTTATCTCTTTTCTCCGGGGGGATCCCCCAAAGATCCTATTACAGAAACGCTATCATCTTGCAATACAGATCCGCGGCGCAGGTAAACTCGTCGCACCGGATCGGTTCGATAAATCTTCGCAGCGGTGCCTGCGTCTCCCAATCCACCATCACCTGCCGATCGGCGATCTGCTCGAGCAGCGCGGCTTTTGTGATCGGGTATTCCACATCGGCCATTGCTTTATGGATGTAGTGGAACAGTCCGGGATAGGAGGGTTTTGTCATTTTCATACCGTTTCCTCCTCTCGCTTCTGATATGCCGTATATCCCATTGACGGATTGCCCTTGCCGCCGCAGTCCGGACAGCTTGCTCCGCGATGACAGAACGAATACATGGGGCTGCTATGCACAGCCTGGCTGCGCATTCGGTCAATGATGCCCGGATACAGATCCGCTTTGATGATCCCGGGGCCGCCGTTGCAGGCTTCCGTGATGATATTGCCGTCGGGGCCTACGATCATACTGCGCCCAAAGCAGGAACGCGTCTCGTTCTTTGCAAAGCCCGAGCAGTTTGCTCCCACCACATAGACCTGGTTGAAATACGCGCTGGCACGATTTGTCAGCTCCCAGGCATTGTACCACGGATCCATGTAATGCGTCGGCCGGATAATGACGTTCGCCCCCCGATAGGCGGACTCGCGCCAAATCTCCGGATAGTCACCGTCGGCACAGATGATAACGCCGAGGCGCGATCCTTTCGGCCCGTCACACACCGTGCATTCCTTTCCGGGCACGGAGTTTTCAAACGGGATCCACGGGTTCATCTTGACATAGCGGTGAACGATGTCGCCTTGATCATTGATGACAAACGCCGTGTTGACATAGCATTTCCCGCTCTCGCTCCTGAGCAGGGGATTCACAACGCTCCAAACGGAAAGCGCGCGGCAGCGCTCCTGCACACGCCGGATCTGCGGGCTGTCCTCCTCCAGCATGGCTTCTTCAAAGTTCACCGGTGCGAAGCCCTGAAAGCATGCTTCCGGAAAAACCACCAAGTCAACGCCCGGAAAAGCACTCACAGCCGTGTCCAGATAGTCAAGCACGAGTTCCGTGTTCTCGTTTACTTCCTCCATGGTTTGCGCACCGATCGGAGCAAACTGTACGCAGCATACGCTAAGCGCCTCCGTCACGATCTTTCCGTTCAGTGCAAACAGGTTTCCGGTATTCATGACGTTTTCCCCCCTTTTTTCAATTCATACTCAGACCGTTTCCGCATTCTCGGAAACTTCATGGCGATCGTTCACCTTCAGCGCGGCAAGCAGTCGGTCAAACAGCGGAACGCAGACGGCCGACACGATGATGCCAAAGAGCGGCGGAATGCCGAACCCTGCGCGGTCGGTCACAAAGGCGACGACAGCACCGACCACATAAGCGAGAACCGGCCCGATGCGGAACAGCTTGAACTTGATATAGCCCAGCTTGGGCAGCTTGCGCTTATAGATAAAGAAGTAATCGCCAAGCATAACGCCACCGAGCGGCGGGATGAAGATGCCCAGCAGCACGAGGAAGTTGATAAGCTGTGCATAGAACCCCGTAACCGCCAGAATGATCGCGATCACGAGACCGCCGATCAGGAACGGCGTTTTGTTCTGCTTGTTTGCCATCTCCGCGCCGGCAACGCCCCATGCGTATGCGCCCGCATGCGCCGTCGTCCAGATGTTCAGCGTGAGAACAACAAGTGCAAAGAAGATCAGACCCGTTCTCAGCATGACGACGATAAAGTCCGCTTCATTGTAGGCAAGGCCGCCGATGATGCCCGCCATCAGCATGATCGTATTGCCGATCATGAATGCGACGAAGCCCGCAAGGAACGCCGTCTTTGCGTTCTTTGCAAAGCGGGACCAGTTGCATGCCTGCGTACCCATGGAGGCAAAGGTTCCGACGATCGCGGTCATCGCTGTCGCAACGCTCATCTCGGCCGTCGGAACTGCCTGCGTGACCGCGGCAAAGCCGCCGTTCGCCTGCGCTGCAAGGATGGGGACGTAGATGACCAGCAGCAGCAGTGCCGGAACCGCAACATATGCGACCTTTTCCATCGCGGAGTAGCCCCAGATCGCAGTGATACCGAACACGATAGCCCAAAGAAGCGTGAACCAGACGGCCGCGTTCGGCAGATTGAACGCCGTTGCAAAGAGCTGTCCGGTATATGCGCTGACGTAAGCATACCAGCCGATCTGTGTGCCGCCGAGCAGCAGTCCCGCCCATTTGGAACCGCCGACGCCCAGCGTATAACGGGAAAGCATGACCGACGTCAGGCCCGTTTTTGCGCCAATGGCGCAGTTCAGTGCAACATACACGCCAAGGATCAGGTTGCCGACCAGCGTGATCCACAGAAGATCCGAGAACTTGAACGCCGTTGCGATCTGTGCGCCGGTGGACATCGTCGGAGCAAAGAACGTGATCCCCAGCAGGACGGCGGCGATCGAGAAAAACGATCTGCGCGCCGAAAGCGGAACGTGATCGATAGGATAATCCTGATCGACGGGCTTTTCTGCCGCTTTCTTGTCAATTTCATTCGGCTTCGTTGACATTGTTTACCTCCACACATTACTATTCGTTGTTGTCAAAGGATACGTTCTGACTTGTTACTGTAAATTACGCGTAATTTTCTGTAACAAATCTATCACATTGTTTCATTTCTGTCAACATTCTTCTTTTCATGCCGACAGGAACCCGCATTTTTTTCTTTGGAACCATGCAATTCGTTTTTCTTCCGGTCGCTTTTATGCTATACTAAAAAAAGTATACATCGATTCGAGAGGACTGGTCCGCATCAACATTCGAGAGATTGCCCGTCTTTGCAACGTTTCTGTTGCGACGGTCTCGCGCGCTATCAACAACCCGGAGCTGGTACATGCCGAAACCCGCCAGCGCATCCTTCGCACCATGCAGGAGACGAACTACGTTTCCGCGCGGCGTTCAACCTCCGCCGGCGGAGCGGCTGCTTCCCGTATGCTCCTATTTGTTTTCGATGCTGAGGATTATGTCTTTTATGAACCGGCCTTCTCCGGTTTCTCCTCGGTTTTGCAAGCCTGTGATGATACGATCCTGTATGCGCCGATCAGCACGGATCCCCTATATCGAAGCGCGCAGCTTGAATCCTTGAGCCGGCAGCGTTACGCGGGGATCGTCTGGGCCTTGCGCGACTACCACGAGGCGGAGATCGCATGGTTTACCCGCAGCCATACGCCGATTGTGCTGGCAAGGAAATATGACCGGGCGCCGTCCGTTTACCCGCGCTGCTATTCGGACTTCAGCGAGGCTACATTCCGCCTAACCTCCCACTTGCTTTCGCTTGGGCGGCGCAAAATCGCACTGCTCGTTGAACAGGTCTCGTTCCAATTCGCCGCCAGTTATTGCGGCGGCTGGCGGCGCGCCTTTTTTGAGCAGGATCTTCCCTTCGACGAGCGCTGGATCCTGAACACGCCGAACACGGTCGAGGGCGGCTATCAGCAGGCGTGGTCGCTTTTGCAGGGGCCGGATGCGCCGGATGCGCTTTGCTGCGCCAGCAACGAAATGGCCTTCGGCGCGCTCCGTGCGGCCAGGGATCTCGGCGTCCCGGTTCCCGAGCGGATCGCCATCGTGGGCTTTACCGATTCCTCCGTCGCCATGCTGTCCGAGCCGGAGCTTACGACCATCCGGCAGCCCATTCAGCAGCTCGGGTCGATCGCTGCACATATGCTGCTCGATCTCATCGATTCTCCCGCAGACGCCGACCGACAGCCGCAAGAGGTCGTCCTTCAGCCGCAGCTCTGCATTCGCAAATCCTGCGGCGCAAAGCTGGACGGATCCGGCGAACAATAACGCTTGTTCCACGCAAGCTGCCGGCATATGTCTCTTTTGTCCGCCGGACGCATGTGAAAGCATGGCGGCGCCGCGTTCTGCATTCTCTGGTTTTTCCCAGGGACAGCCTCCGGCTGCTCCGATATTGTATCGGCGTTGGAGCAGACGCCCCACATTACTTTGGTTTTCATTTGACCGAGACGCTGTCCGCTCAGGGCGGCGTTTCCACTTTACAAGCGCAAAAAAGGCCGTCAGCACGGGTTTCCGTGCTGACGGCCTGCGGTATGCCCGCACCACGCCTTTCGAACGATCGGCCGTTTCAGCCGTGATATGTCTGTACCGTGACCGTATAAATGCTGTCGCCCTGCACATAAACGACTCCGTCAAGTCCTACAACGGAGACCGTTCTTCCTTCTGCGTCGATCAGTGTACCGGAATTGTTCAGAACAGTCACAATGCTGTCCCCGGTCACGACCCACTTGGACGTCGCGTCGACCGTCACGTTCGCATACCCGTTCCCGCCGTCCCCAGCATTCGATTCATCGTCAACGATCGCTCCCATGAGCGTACTGCTCTCCGTCATGTTCAGTTCCAGCGTACTGATGCTGTCCCAGAGAATATCTCCCGTCATTTGCTGCCCGATCGCGGTAAACAGGCAGTTTGCGCCGTTGCCGCCCGCCTGCCCCCAGCCGCGTTTGTTGCTGTTGCCCGTGCATTTCAGAAAGAAATCCGGTGTACCCGCAGTTTTGATCTCTACGGATCGCAGCGTAAAGGAACTGGAGGTATTGGTGGTATAGAATAGTCCTCCCGCCATGCTCGTCAAGCTGCCGCCCGACATTTCAAAGCTGCCGCTGCCGATCTCCGCGTCTCCGGACATGCTTTGATACAGAATAACGGACCACTTGCAATCGTTCTGGTCGTTATCCGGCATGGAAGATGTCACGTCACAATTCGACAGCTTCAGAGAATTCTTGCCCTCGATGCACACCGCTTCCGACCCGTTTGCAAGGAGCACTGCGTTGGAGACTGTAATGTCCGCCGTGGAATACACAGCCGGAGAGCCTGTCCCATTGGACGTATATGTGCCGCCGTCCACTGTCATGGTACCGGAGCCGCGATCGCTGCGGATCGCCGCGGAAGAAGGGCCGTAGGTCTCGACCGTCAGGTTTTTCGCGTGCAGCGTGCCGCCTCCCGCAACGTGGATGCCGCCGGACGTGTCCTGCTTCGTAATGATGACCGTATCGGCTACGTTCGCGACCCCGCCGCCATATGCAAAAACGCCCGCACCGCCAGCGGAATCCGTGGTGACGGCGCTGTCGGACAGGTTCAGCGTCCCATCCTAACGAGATAGGCAGCCCCTATGCCGTAAAAACTCGCGTTGTCACCGCCTGTACTATCGACGGAGGTCCTGTCAGCCGTAATACCGCGCAATGTGACCGCTGCGCCATTCGACACCCAAGCGATGCACTCGTCGGTTCCGACCGACATCTGCGTCACGGACGTCTCCGAGGCATCCTCTGTATAATGGTTCTCCGCGGCATATTCCGTCGGGGCGGAATCTGTGCCGCCCGATCCGCTCATTTTTTCCATGCCCCCCGGTCCGGCCATGCCGTTCTGCATGTCTGCCGTGATCGCTACCGCCAGCAGCGTATCGCCGTCTGCCGTGAATGTAACGACGGAGAATTCCTGCAGGGCAGACAGCGCAGCAGAATTTCCGTCCGCATCGAGAATGCCGGTTTGACTCGTCACCGTATATACCGTACCGTTCCCGGCGTTCGGCGCTTTCCCGTTCTCGAGCGCTTCCGGCGGCTGCTGCATCTCCGCGCTCCCCTCCGGCTTTTCCGGCGGCTGTCCTTCAGTGCCTGCGGTGGACGCGGTCATCGTCTCGATCGTGATTTGCCCGGCGTCAATATCGATGTGCAGGATCCTGCCGGTTTGCTGCACACGCTCCACGTTGTCCGCAGTCTGCGCCGTATTGCCGTTACCGCATGCCGCCAGCAGCAGCGTCCATATTGCAAATACCGCACACATAACGATCAAACGCAATTTTCTTTCATAGCGTCTCAAACCTCCTGTCGTTTCCTTCCAGACCTATAATACAGCATGATTTGGAGATCCCCTTTGTTTTCCTATGTATCCTTTGTGAAGAACCCCGCAAAACATATGGCAGGCTGCTCCGTACAAATGCGCGCGGCCACAGTCTTCGCACCCTTGTCTGCGGCGGTGTCGCCCTGTCCGGCCATTTGACAAGTGTATTTGTAACTGCTAACATATGGTATCATATCGATTTCTGAGGAACAGTTTTGCGGAACAATGGCGGCGCAGTGCTTTACAGCGCGCTGCGGCTGTTTTCCGCGTAGGATTGGAGGCCACGATTTGATGCTGCGCCGTGTCGCTTTGCTGCTGTTGTGCTGTGCCGTTCTTTTGACAGACCTCTCCTCCGCAAGGGCGGATCAACCTGTCCTTCCGGATACGCCGTCCACCGCCGAAAGCGGCTCCGAAGCGTCCGATGCCGCTCCCCCCGCTGCGTCTGCCGAAGCCGTCTCCGTTTCTTCGGAATGCGTGTATTCTCTTCCGAAACGCGGCTTCGCAGCGCACAATCTCTATGACGATAAATACACCTCGAACCTGCGCGTCCGCGCGGGTGCGCGTATCGCAATCTCCTTTGCCCCCGACCTCGGCGCCGCGGCGCTGTACCTTTCCTTCTTCACCCGTCCAACGGCATATGAAGTCTTGCAGTACGATGCCTCTGGAGCGCTGCTTCAGACCGATACGCCGGATCCTGCGCTGCTCGTGCAGTGGCTCCCGCTGCTTCCGGAGGCCGTTCGGGTCGAGATCGTCGCGACCGAAGCGTTTCATATCTCCGATTGCATGATCTTTAGCGACGGCGCTCTGCCCGCCTTCCTGCACGATTGGTCGCCGACGCCGGATAAGCTCGATTTTCTTGTCATATCCGCACATCCGGACGACGACCAGCTGTTTCTCGGCGCAGTCGCGCCCATCTACTGCGGCAGGGACGGATTGACCGGCACAACGCTGTTCATGACCTGCAAGACCCGCCGCCGTTACACAGAGGCGCTCAACGGCTGCTGGACTGCGGGAATCCGCTGCATGCCGCTGTTTTGCTGGTTTTTGGACGGGCGGCCGGATGAAAACAAGATCTGGAAGCATTGGGATTACGACGAAGTTCTCACCGGCGTGGTACGTATGCTGCGCCGCGTCAAGCCGGAGGTCGTCGTCACGCATGATTTTAACGGCGAATACGGTCAGCCTCTGCATAAAGCCACGGCGGCGGTCGTCGCTGCAGCCCTTCCGCTTGCTGCGGACCCATCCTACGACCCCGACTCCGCAGCAGACTATGGCGCATGGCAGGTCAAAAAGCTCTATATTCATCTCTATGCCGAACAGCCGCTCACGCTGGACACACGCGCGCCCATCCCGTTTTTCTCCGGCCTGAATGCAAAGGACGTCGCACAGCTCGGCTGGGAGCAGCACGTCTCGGAACGCAAGCGGCTCTGGTTTGAAGTGGAGGACACCGGGCGCTGGAGCATTGCCGAGTATGGCTTGTACTACAGCGCCGTCGGCCCGGACTCGGGAATCAACGACATGTTCGAGCATATCCCTGCGGAATCGCTGACGACCTATTCCGCGCCTGCGCCTTCTCCTGCGCACTGACCGTTCCCGCCATACTGTTCGCGGCGGTCGTTGAACAAGAGCGCAGCGGACGGTCAAGGAACGTTTCTTCCGAGGTCGATCGACTATCTCCCACGCATTCATTTGAAACAAAACTCGGACGGTTCGTATGTGAGCCGTCCGAGTTGCATTGTACGCCGAGATACAGGCAAGGATATCGCTTCATGTGCTTTTATCAAAGCAATGGGAGCGTCCCTTTCGCCCGTACAGTCCCCCCCCTTTCCGTTCGCCCGTTACATTTCACGCAGGATCAGATCTGTCGTTCCCGCATTGTATTGCGCGACCCGCAGCACCTTCTCGTGCGCGGCGTATGTCGATAGCAGATCGCGCAGAACGGTACCGCGGTTGTGGCCATGGATCACACGCAGACGGTACACGCCGCGGTCGGCTCTCCGAAGCGCTGCATCAACTGCGATGCGCGCCTGATAGGCGTTTTTCCCGTGCAGATCCAGCACGATGGTGCCCTGCCACGATCGTTCCATCTCCGTCTCCCATTCCGTCCGCAGTCTGCCCAAACCGCCCGCGTCTCATTATCCCATCCGGCCGCCCGTCCCCAAAACCTGCAAAACCTGCCTGTTCGCCGTGGCAAGCGTATTCTAATACGCATGGCGCGGCCGCCGCATAGCTTTCTCAGTGCGGCAATGACCGGGCTTGCCCTCTGCCATATTCGTCCGTTCTGTTTCAGCGCAGTTCGGCGTCGCGCTGCTCAGAGTATCGGATTGTTCCGTTGTCCGTATCCCAGAGATGCTCCATATTGTAATACTGCCGCTCCTCGGGGTGGAAAATATGTACAAGGATATCGCCGTAATCCAAAACAATCCAGCGTGCTTCCGCGTAACCCTCTCTGCGCCGGAGCGTCAGACCGAATCCCGCCGCTTTATCCTCCAGTTCGTCGCAGAGCGCCTTTACCTGCGGGGTCGCGCGGCCGCTGCAGACAATGAACCAGTCCGCAAGCACCGTTTTATCCCCCACGGGGATCGCAAGAATGTTCAGCGCCTTCTTGTCATACAGCGTTTCTAAGATCCCTTTCACCTGAGCGTCGATCGTTTCCTTCAAATCCGTACCTCCTCATCGATTTCCAGCGCCTTGATCGCGCGAAATGTCGCCGGGTGTACCGGCTGCTTCCTCTGTTCCAAATACCTGACCGTTCGGCGCAGCGCCCGGCGCATTCCGCCCGTCAGGCTCTCGTTCGCCGCATCCCGCAGCATTTCTACGCCCGGAAAGCTCCGCGTATGCTCGGTCATATCCGCAAGATACGCCAACATATCGAGCGCCGTCATCCCCGCATCCCCCGTACTGTGCAGCCGGATCGCGCGAAGCACCGTCTCGTCACGAACGCCGTACTCTGTCTTTGCAAGCACTGCGCCCGCGAAGGCATGCTGTACGGGCGCAATGCCCGTATCGTCGCCGGACAACACGCGCAGCACGGCCTCCGGCATACATTTTGCGCAGTCGTGCAGCAGCGCCGCAAGCCGCGCCTGCTCCGGTTCTGCTCCATGTCGTGCGCAGAGTTCCGCCGTGCGCCGCACGACCGCCATGGTATGCGCATACCGTTTTTCCGTGAGCGCCGCGCGGCAGCGCTGCTGCAGGACACGGATCCGCTCCGGAAAATAAATGCCGCTCTCATAGAGTTCTGTCTCCACTGCGGGCGGCAGCAATCCAGTCACTGGCAGTCCGCGATACAGTCTGCCGCGGATCTCGGTAGAGGACAGCGTCTGCGGAGCGACCGGCAAAAAAACGACCCGCGCGCCGAACTCTTTCATGAGCAGCTGCGCCCGATCCGCATCCTCCGCATCGCATCCGCCGCGCGGAACGACCGCGATCACGGCCAATCGGCAAATACAGTCGGGACGGTACCAATTCGGCAGGTCGCGAAGCATATCGCTGCCCACGAGTAAAAACAATTCGTCCTCCGGATACTGTTTGTGCAGGGAAAGCAGTGTATCCGCCGTGTAGCTCTTTCCTGCGCGATGCAGCTCCAGCGCCGATGCTTCAAGGCCCTGATACTCCTCCGCCGCCAGCGCCGTCATATGCAGACGCACCTGTGCAGGCACCGCACCCGCGACCTGCTTGTGCGGTGGATCCGCTGCGACCATGAGCAGCACCCGATCGAGGGAAAGCGCAGACTTTGCCGCAAGCGCCGTCCGAATATGTGCGCAATGGATCGGATTGAATGTGCCGCCAAGAACGCCGATGCGCATCCTGCTTGTCTCCCTTCGCATTGTTCGATTCTATTATAGTATACTTTTTGAAGAAATGGCAATCCTCCGTATGAAGGGCCGACCCGAAAACTACTTGAACAAAGGGGGCGCATTTTATGGCGGAGTCCCGGATCGTCCGTCGCTATTTCCGTGAAAAGCAGGCGCGCGGCAAACGGCTGATCGCCCGCGTGCTCGATACTGTCGCGCTCTTGCTGCTGTTGTTTGCCGGGACGTATCTGTTCCTCCGAAACAAAGCGCTTCGAACGGAACACGCTCTGCCGCTCGCGATCGTTGCCTCGCTGTTTGCCGGCGTGATCCTGCTGATCGTTCGCCGCGCGTCGCTGCTCCGGTTTATTCCGAGAGAAACCGATCGTCTTTCACGGAAGCTCCTCTCCGAACGGCTGTGCCTGCTTGACGGACGGCGTTTCCGTTCCCTGTGTCGAAAGGCTTCCGGCGAACGGACGCCCGTCGTATTCCAATGTGCGGAGCCCGTCAGCGCGGACGAACTGCTGCCGCTGCTCAAAAAACAAAAGGACGCGACGCTGACCGTGTGCGCATCCGCCGGGTTCACAAAAACAGCAGAGACTCTTGCCCGGCACATGCCGGAGCGTCTGCGTCTCATCGGGGAAGCCGCGCTCGTCGATACCGCCATGCGCGACGCCGCACTCCATCCGCGCCGGGAAGAGGTCTATGCAGCGATCGAACGGGAGCAGCGGATACGGCGCGAAAAACGCCGTGGGCTTCGCCGGCTTCCCATCGGCGCAAAAAGCCTCGGCGCATATCTGATCGCAGCCGGCGTTTTGCTGCTCTGTTCCTATTTCACCCGATATACGCTGTATTACCGCCTGCTGGCAGGCTTGTCCGTTTCCATTGCGGGCGCACGTTTTCTTCTTCGCCGCGGCACGCACACACCGCCCTCCAGTTGACATATCATAGCAGTATCGGGATATGGGCGAGGGGGGAAGCAAGGTCGTTACGCTGTATGTATGCACTGCGGGCAAAGCCCCCGCACGATATTCGCTCGACGAACACGCGCCTTTGCCGGGGCTTACGGACGCGCGTCTTTCCGCAGCCGGATTCTTCCGCCGCTCCCGCGCGGACACAGGCTGGACGGATGCTGCGGCACTGCAGGCGCTCGATCGTTTCAGCCGCGAGGCCACGCTGCCGTTTCGGATCGATCGCGCGTTTGCCGATCCGCTCGCAGCGTCTCCCCACGGAAGCGGCGTCTCCTTTGATCTTGGCAGGCATCTCCCTTTCCGCATTCAGCAGGCGCTCCGAACACGCGCCGTCAAAAGCGGCCTGTTCTATCGCGTACAGCCGGAGGCGCTGTGTCCGGACTGCGTCCATATTGACTGCCTGCCGCGTCCCGTCCTGCAAGAGGGTGACAGCGGCGTATTTGTCTTTTGGCTGCAAGCGCTGCTGCAAAGTCTCTGTCTGTATCACGACGTCTGCACCGGCACGTTTCAATCGGAGACGCGCCGTGCGGTGCTGCGATTTCAACGTATCTGCTGCCAACCCTGCACGGGCGTCGCGGATGAGCGGCTTTGGCGCGCGCTCGGGCGATAGCTTCGGAACGGATGGCTGCATCCGCCTCTGCTTTTGAGGAAAATGCTGACCCTTCAGACAAATAAGCATCCGTTTTGAAGGCTTTCACCCTTTCCTGTATACTTCGGTTTCGCCGTCGTTTCGCGCAAAACGGACGGTTCGCATGTGAACCGTCCGTTTTGTGATTCCGAATCCGCAGCGCGGAAAAAACTTCCTTTGGAGTCCGCGTTCTCCGTCTGCCCGACAAAGTGCTCTGCACCAGCAGGACGGCGGCCTCTGCAGGCTCCACGATGCCTGCAGGGGCCGCCGCAAACGAAACAGCGCGCGCCGCGGCAAACGCAAGACCATGCACATGGTCAAATTCTTGCGGGCGCGGTTTTTACTTTGCTCTTTTCCTGATATAGATGAATACAACTGCAAGGCATTCGATACAGTAAGCCGCCCCAAATATCACATGACGGACAGCCGCTGTCTGCTATCGCTGATCTTGCATCAAAACCGCCAGAACATAGGCATCGTCTCCTGTGGCAGTTTCTCATTCTATCGGCTTGGAATGCGCAATTGCCTTGCGTGCAAAACGATTTGTTTTCCCGCATCCGGCATGTATCGACCTCTTCCCCAACCCTCTCGCTTAGGATCTCCGGCTGCCCGGAGAAACGCTTTGCACCAGCAGGCCGGAGGTCTCCGCGGACTCCACGATATCTGCAAACGCATCGCCGCGATAGCCGAGCGCAAACGAAATATCGCGTGCCGCGACAAGCGCAAGATTGCGCACATGGCGAAACTCCGGCGTGTTTAGCTGATGAAACATGCTGACAATGGAGAATGCATAGCAGACATTACCGTTCTCATCATAGATCGGCGCCGCCACGGAGCAAAGTCCAGCGTGGAATTCGCTGTTGTCCACGGCGTACCCCTGTTCTCGTATCCGTTGCAGCTCCGGCTCCAGCTCCTCAAAGCTGCGCTTGGTGTTGGCCGTATACGCCTGCATCCCGTGCTCGCGCAGGATGCGCTTCACCTCCGCCCGCGTCATATGCGCAAGCATGATCTTCCCCTGCACGGTGCAGTGAACGGGCAGCTTCGAGCCGGTGCGCGCAACCACGCGAAACGTGTTCGTCGATTCGATAAAGGACAGCACCAGCGCCTCGCCCTGCGACAGAAGCGACAGACTGACCGACTCGTTCGTTTGCTGCCAGATCGCCTGCATGTACGGACGCGCAATGAACACGATGTCGCGCATATAGCCCGCAGAACAGCCCATCTCGAACAGATGCAGCCCGAGTGCATATCGGCCGTCCGCAAGCTGCTCCACAAGATCCGCTTCGCGGAGCGTCGCAAGCAAACGGTGAACGGTGCTCTTGACCAGTCCGGATTCCTCTGCCAGCTCATGCAGCGTCATTGGGCGGCGGGCGCTATCCATTGCTTCAAGCAGTTGGATCGCACGCTGCAATGATTGCACCTGATTGGTTGCCATATCCTCGCCCTCCAATGTTCCGCATTATGGAACTATGTTATAGCTTACCACAGTTCCCGTATTTTCACAAGCGCTTCTGCGGAACGTCGAACGTATTTCGCAGCGATATGCGGAAGTAACAAATAAACGCCCGGCCATTGGGGAAGTATGGCCGGACGTTTTGTGATCCCGCAGAGAACAGGGGGGCGCGTCTCCGCGAATCAACCGATTTTACAGCAGCGTCGCTTTTCTCTCAAAGGACGCGATGACCTTGCCCTGCCGAATGACATAGGGCCGCGAAGCGCGGGTACGCAGCGCTTCCTGCACATTATCCGCATCGATGATGTTCAGATCCGCATCGTTACCGACTTCAATGCCGTACTTTGCTTCCGGATCAAAGATCTTCATCGAGCGCGTCGTGAGCATGTCGAACATCAGTCTTGCGGTCTCTGGCGTGTTGTACTGGCTGGTGTAAGCGCCGATGAGGCCGTAATCGAGGGGATCGCCCGTTCCGTAGAGATGGAATCCGTCGCAGATGGTATCCTGTGCGGTGGCGATGTTGATGCCCATATCGACCATTTCGCGAATACGCGTTACACCGCGGGTGCGCGGCTCGGCGTCGATACCCATGATCGCGAGAACCTGCGTGTTCGTGCAGATATTCACGCCCGCTTCTTTGATCAGCTTCATGACCTTGATGGCGTGCGACTGGTTCTGATAGGCAATGGAGGTGCAATGACCGCCGGTCACACGGCCCGCCCAGCCCTTTTCAAGCGTTTTCCACGCGGTGTACTCGAGCGAACGGTCAAACATGTCCTTGGACTGGTCGATGTGCATGTCGATGAGCGTGCCATACTTTTCCGCCATATCGAACACGAAATCCACATGCCGGAGCTTCAGCTCGTCCAGCCACTCTGCGGCGGGCATTCCGCCTGCAATGTCACAGCCCATATCCATGGCTTCATACATCAGCTTATCGGTACCCTTGTTGCAGAAAATACCCTCCTGCGGGAATGCGATCACCTGCAGATCACAGATATCCTTTGTGGCCTCCTTGGCTTCGAGAACGCCCTGCAGCGCTACGAGCTTCGGGTCCAGATTGCTGATGTCCACGTTCGTGCGGAGCTTCGTCGTGCCGTACATGACACACTCGCGGATAGCGCGTGTCGCGCGCTCGCGAACGTCCTCCACAGTATAGTTGCGGATGCGGTCATGCATGATGCGGATGGAGTCTTCCAGCGTCTCGGTGCTGTCCTCGCGGCCACGCAGGGACGTATACGCTTTGTCGAAATGCATATGCGTGTTGACAAAGGTGGGCGCAGCCATCATCTCTTTGGCGTCGATCACGGTCGCATTCGGATAGGCGGCAGCGTCGATCTTCGGCTCGATCTTGAGATACTTGCCCTCGTCGCTCACGAGAATATCTTCAACGCCATTGTGTCCGAGGATCCGTGCATTTTGTATCAGCAGCATGTTGTTCCCTCCAGATTGGTATGAAATTTTTTCAGGTATGGATCGCTTTGTTCTTTTCTAAGGATACCGTGTATTTTGCCGCGGGGCAAGCGTTCGTTTTCCGCATTGCGTAAAACCCGTTCCGTATTGCGGAATTTGCTGCTCTCGTATTCGATATGCAAAAACAACCGAAAACAGGTCGCTTCCGGTTGTTCTTTCTCATCGAAGCGGAGCGTTCAGGCGCTTTCCCTGCTGCTGCGGATCTTTTCGAGCGGCATGCCGCCCATCATCAGGCCCATTTCTTCAACGGTCGTCTCGGACGGCTTGACGATGCCCATGATCTTGCCTTCGTACATGACCGCAACGCGATCGGAGAGCTTCAGGACCTCTTCCAGTTCGGTGGATACGAGCAGAACGCCGATGCCGTTATCGCGCTGATCCATGATGTTCTGGTGGATATACTCGATCGCGCCGACGTCCAGGCCACGCGTCGGATGCATTGCGATCAGCAATTCCGGCTTTCTGCTGATTTCACGCGCGACGATCACCTTCTGCTGATTGCCGCCGGAAAGGTTCTGCGCAAGCTCAAAGCGGCCGGGCGTTTTGACGCCGAAATCTTTGATGAGCTTATCGCTATACGCATCAACATATTTCCAGTCGATGAAGCCGCCTTTTCCGAAGTCCTTCGTATAATAATCCTGCAGGATAAAGTTCTCGCGCAGCGGCATGGGCATAACAAGACCCGTGCGCTGGCGATCCTGCGGAATATGCGACACACCGTGGCTCATGATCTCGCGTGTGCTGCACTTGAGCAGGTCCTTATCCTTATACAGCGCTTTGCCGCCCGTCGCCTGGCGCAGACCCGTCAGGCACTCGACCAGTTCCGACTGGCCGTTGCCGTCAACGCCCGCAATGCCCAGAATCTCGCCGCCGTGAACGGTCAGGTTCACATGGTTCAGTACTTTGATCTCGGAATCCTTCTGGCCGAGTGTCAGATCCTCGATGCGGAGCACCGGCGCTCCCTGCGTCTGCTGCTTTCGCTCAATACCGAAGTTGACCTCGCGGCCGACCATCAGCCGTGCCAAATCGTTCACCGAGCAGTCCTCGATGTTATAGGTGCCGCAGGTGCGGCCAAGGCGCAGAACGGTAACGCGGTTGGAAATCTCCTTGACCTCGTTCAGCTTATGGCTGATGAACAGCACCGTGAATCCCTTGGCGGTCAGGCTATGCACCATGTTGAACAGCTCGTGCGTTTCCTGCGGCGTCAGAACGGCCGTCGGCTCGTCAAGGATCAGGATGCGCGCGCCGCGGAACAGCGCCTTGATGATCTCGACGCGCTGCCGCTCGCCGACCGCAAGATCACCGATCTTTTTGTACGGATCGAGATCCATGTTGTACTCTTTTGCAAGGTCTGCGATCTTCTGTGCCGCCGTTTTGAGGTCGAGCTTCATGCCGCCCGCATCGTGCGCACCGATCAGACAGTTCTCAACGACGGTCATCGTCGGAATCAGCATGAAATGTTGATGCACCATGCCGATGCCGATCGCCATGGAGTCCTTTGCGGAGTTGAACTTCACCGGTTTGCCCTCGATGAGGATCTCGCCGGACGTCGGTTTATACAGGCCGCACAGCACGTTCATGAGCGTACTCTTGCCCGCGCCGTTTTCGCCGAGCAGCGTGTGTACTTCGCCCGCCTCGACTTCAAGGCAAACGTCCGCGTTTGCAAGCACGCCGGGGAACTGCTTGTAGATATGCCGCATTTCAAGAATTGTAGCCATCAAAACACCCCCTTAACCACGCTTATACGGTTTGCCGAGCGCTGCCGGCGCAACTGCGCTGTGCGCAAATGCGGCGAGCGCGATAACCGTGAGCACATACGGGATCATGTTCAGGAACTGGTACGGAATACCGGAGCCCTGCGCCATGAGAATGTTCGCAATAACGATACCCGCCATGAACACCATGGCCGCACCCATGATCCCGGTGGGCTTGTAGCGGCCGAACACGACCGCAGCGAGCGCGATGTATCCGCGGCCGGAAACCATTTCCTCTGAGAAAAACTTGGTCAGGCCCGTGGACATGAATGCGCCGCCCAGCGCGATGATCATGCTGCCGACGATGGCTGCAATGTACTGCGTGCGATACACGTTGATGCCCAGCGTATCCGCGACTTTCGGGTTCTCACCGACGGAGCGGAGATTGAGTCCCGCCTGCGTCTTGAACAGGAAGTAGGAGATTACGGGAACCAACAAAAACGCGATATACACCATCGGCATGTGAGAGAAAAACCCCTCGCCGATGACCGGGATCGCGGAAAGTCCGGGGATCTTTGCCACACGGAACACGTCGATCGCGGGGACCTCGGAGCTGACGCCGAACATGATGCGGAACAGCGTCGCCGACAGGCCGGAACCTAAAACGTTGACCGCGGCGCCGACGACCGTCTGGTTCGCGCGCAGCGTGACCGTCAGCAGTGCAAACAACGCGCCGACGACCGCGCCGGAAAGCATGGCGAAAATGAGGCCGACCCACACGCTTCCGCTGATGTAGGAACCGTACACTGCCATGATCGTAGCGATCAGCATCGTACCTTCCGCACCGATGTTCAGAAGACCCGCGCGGTTGATGATGAGAAGGCCGAGACCTGCGAGCAGGATCGGTGTTGCAAGGCTGATATCGGTATTGATATAACCGCCGAGTGATTCTAAAAATGCCATATGCTACCTCCTCACGCTTCCTGCTGTTTCGGCTGCTTTTTGAGCTGGCGCTCACCCCAGATCTCAAGCAGCATCTGGCTCGCGACCACCGCAAAGATGACGATCGCCTGGATGACGTTCACGATCGAGAAGGGGACATATGCCTTCATCTGCATCCGGTTGCCGCCCGCGCGGAATGCGCCGAACAGCAGCGCGCCGAAAATGATGCCGATCGGCGAGTTCATACCGATGAGCGCGACGGCGATACCGTCAAAGCCGTATCCGGGAGAAAAGCCCGCATACAGGCGTCCCTGCACGCCCATAACCTCACTTGCGCCCGCAAGGCCCGCGACACCGCCCGCAAGGAGCATGACGAGCAGGATATTGCGGCTCGTGTTGATGCCGGAGTATGCAGCCGCCTGCATATTGAAGCCCGAAACGCGGACTTCATAGCCCTTCTTGCTGCGCCAGAGGAACAGCCAGAACAGAACGATGCAGATAAGCCCCAGGACAATTCCCCAGTGTGCGCGCGTATTCGGAAGCAAAATATCGAGCTTTGCGCTGGCAGGCAGCGGACTGGACTGTCCGCTGACGCCGCCCGGCTCCATCATGCGCGCGGGATCGGTGACCATGAACTCAATAAAATAGATGGCGATCGTATTGAGCATAACGGTCGTGATGATCTCGGACGCGCCAAATCTCACTTTCAACCATCCGGCAAGCAGTCCCCACAGTCCGCCGCCGATAAATCCGGCGATGATGCAGAGCGGAATATGAAGGACGGCCGGGACATCCACAAAGATGCCGACTGCCGCCGCGGACAGAGCGCCCATATACATCTGACCCTCCATACCGAGGTTGGTCAGACCGCAGCGATTGGCCAGCGCATAGCTCATGCCGGTGAACAGCAGAGGCGTGACCTTAACAAGCGTTTCGGCAAAGGAGTTTGCGCTGCCGAACGCGCCCTGAATCAATGCGCCGAACGCTACAATGGGATTCTTGCCCATCAGCAGGATCAGCAGCATACCGAGCAGGATGGCGACCACGACCGCGGACACGGAGACGAGACATTGCCGCAGAACGTTATCCATCGATGCTTTCATTTTGATTGATACGCTTTTATTCATGTTTTCTCAACTTTCAAGTCCGTTCGGAGAAAGCACGCGGCGGCCCGCACAGGGGCAGAGCCGCCGTGTGTTTACACGTTCCTATCGTTGGGAAACGATCAATACTGTCCCTCGTAATCGCCGTTGAACAGCTTCGTGATGAACTCGTTGATCGCGTCGACCTTTTCCTTGGGGAGCTTCTCGTCCCAGCCGTGCCAATCGGAAACAAGGGTGCCGCCCTGGTTGAGCTCATATGCGACCTTGCCCGAATTCCACTCGCCGGCGACCAGCTTGTCGAACACGTCTTTATAGATCATGGTGTAGTTGCGCATGACGGACAGAACGACCGCGTTCGGCGCGATGTTATACTGATCGCTGTTGAAGCCGATCGCGTACACGCCTGCATCTTCAGCAGCCCAGAGGCAGCCGAGCTGCGCGCTGTTGGCAGATGCGCAGACCACGTCGTAGCCCTGATCGATATAGGCCTTGGCGGCTTCGCGTGCCTTATCCTGATCGGTCAGCGTGCCGAGGTACTCGGTCGTCGCCGTTGCATCGGGGTTTGTCAGCTTGACGCCCGGAACGATGCCGCTCGTGATGTCGGAGATCGCGGGGGTGTCCATGCCGCCGAGGAACACGACCTTGTTGGTCTCGGTCAGGATGCCCATGATGCCGCCGATCGCAACGCCCATGCCCACGGGGCCGACATATGCGAGATTATCGATCGCTTTGATGTTCTGATCCGTAGAACCGTCGATCTTGAAGCCGTAGGACAGGCAGAACTTGGTGTTCGGATAGAGGGGCGCGTTCTCAACCGCAGCGGCTTCAAACTGTGCGCCGTGGATGATGACCATATCATAGCCGTCCTCGCCGTACTGGCGGATGTAACCGGCCATGTCGGAAACCGCGATGTTCTCGATGTACTCCGGCTCTTTGCCGTCCATGTACTCGTTGCAGATGGACTTGAGCGCGTCGTAGCAGATGAAGTTCCAGCCGTTATCCGTGATGGTGCCGGGCAGGAGCGCAACGACCTTCATGTCCTTCGGGTTCTTGGCGGATCCTTCCGCGGCGGGCGCTTCGGCCGTGGGTGCATCGGTCTTGGTGCAGCCGACAAGAGCGAAGACCATGATCGCTACGAGCAGCCAAATGATCGTCTTTTTCATTTGAAAATCCTCCTTGTTCTGTTTCCTTCTATCCAAACGCCCCGTACGGAGCGGCGGGACCTTATATGGGCCAGTGGACATATGCATTTTGCCGGGATACAACTTCGAGGAAATACCATGATGCTCCGCACCCGCGGAGGTTTTGAGAAAAACGATGTTTACCGGGGGAATGGCTTTGAATGGAGGGGGCCGCCTGGTAGATTCGATTCAAAGCCGTCCTATACGAGGGATTACGCTTTGATCCGCGGAACGTTTTGCTTGGCTGATGCGCGTTTCCGCAGTCACGCGCGCCGCATTGAATTGTGAGCGGCCGCGCTATATTGGCGGGGGAGATCGTCGTAAGCCGTTTGCTTACGAGCACATGTTCTTGTTTCTGGTTTTACAATATCGCAAATTTCGTGTATCAGCAAGCGTGCCGATTCCGTATTACGGTAAGATAATTTCATAATACGGAAAGTGCGTTCCGTATCGTAGAAAATCAAGAGTATTCGGCGCATTTCCGGCACGTTCTGCAAGATAGAAAGACGGGCTGCTCTTTGTCGAACAGTCCGTCTTTGTCATTTCTCTTTCAGCGGAGTTTTTCGTAGGCCACGGCAATTTTTGCCGCGCAGCGGGCATTGTTCAGGGCAAGCTGCACATTGGAGTCAAAGGCCGTCCCACCGGTCAGGTCCTTGATATGCGCAAGGAGGAACGGCGTGATATTCTTTCCGCGGACATGCGCCTGCTCCGCCATGTCGAGCGCCTGCTGAATAACGCCCTCCATGTAATCAAAATCGAGCGCGTAGGCGTCGGGGATCGGGTTGCCGATCAGCACGCCGCCCTTCAAGCCGAGATCCCACTTCGTCGCCATGATCTTGGCGATCTCCGCCTCATCCTTCGCCGCGTAATCGACCTTGTAGCCGCTCTTTTTGCAATAGAATGCCGGAAAATCCTCCGTCCCGTTGCCCAGCACCGGCACGCCCATGGTCTCGAGGTATTCCAGCGTGCGGCCGATGTCGAGGATCTGTTTTGCGCCCGCACAGACCACCGCGACCGGCGTATTCGCAAGCTCCTGCAGGTCTGCGGAAACATCCATCGTGACCTCGCCGTGACGATGTACGCCGCCGATGCCGCCTGTTGCAAACACGCGAATGCCCGCGAGCGACGCGTTGATCATCGTGGACGCAACGGTGGTCGCGCCGGTTTTGCCCGTCGCGAGGTAGGTCGCATAATCCCGGCGGCTGACCTTGCCGACGCTCTCTGCGCGACACATCAGCTCCAGTTCGTCCTGCGAAAGGCCGACCTTGACCCGTCCTCCGATCAGCGCCATGGTCGCGGGATGTGCGCCCTCGGCGCGAATGACCTTTTCCACCTCCGCCGCAAAGGACAAGTTCTCGGGGTACGGCATTCCGTGGCTCAGGATGGTGCTCTCCAGCGCGACGACCGGCTCGCCGTTTTTCAGCGCTACCTGCAATTCCGGCTGAATATCGAGATATTGCTTGAGATCCATAACAATTCTTCCTTCCTTTCTCACGATCGCGGTCAGATACGGCTGCGCTCGAGCGTTTCCCTGACCAAAGAATCGCTCATGCCGGGATGGATGGTATCGGGGCTGCGAACCGCAACGATGCCGGACGCCAGCGCGTAATCGAGCTGTTCTTCCACGGACAGCCCGAGCAGATGGCCGTGCAGAAAGCCCGCCATGAACGCGTCGCCCGCACCTGTCGCGTTCTCCATATCGTCCACGGGTCGGAGGCTTCGGAACACCCGTCTTCCCGCATCGTCCGCATAATAGCAGCCGCGGGCGCCCAGCGAGACGACGACGCGCCGCGTCCCACGGGAAAGGACATGTTCTGCGGCAAGCTCGATCTGTGCATCCGTTTCCACAGGCATCCCGCTCAGAACGGCAAGTTCGAGCCGGTTGGGCTTCACCGCATAGAAGCCGCCCACGATCGGGGTGATCCTTCTCGCATAGGCCGTGGAAACCGGATCGACGAACACAGGCGCATGTCCCTCTGCAACGGAAAGCAGCCGTTCAAGAAACGGAAGCTGCAAGCAGCCGTCCGTCACGATCGCGGCGGCGGCTCTCAAATAGCGCGCGTTCTCTTCGAGATATGTCTCCGGAAGCGACTCCAGAATGCGCATATCCGACATGCCGGCGAATACTTCTCCGTTCTCGTCCAGCATAGCCATGTAGGTCGAGCTTACGGTGTTTTCACGGATCAGCACGCGTGAAACATCGATCCCCGCCGCTTTGCAGGCGGAAAGGATGACCTGTCCTGAAAGATCCGCGCCGACCGCGGACATGAGCGCCGCGGGGACGCCCTGGCGCGCGCAGTTCTCTAGAATATTCCGCGTCACGCCGCCTGCGGACGTATGCAAGTAGCCGGGATTCGAATCGTGCAGAACGATGGCTTTGCGGCTCCTGCCGTGCAGATCCACGTTCGCTGCGCCGATCCCGACGAGATAAGGCGTTTGCTGCTGCATCTTGTTTCCTCCGAAGAGTATTATACCCTGCGAAAAAACTGCCTGCAATTCTTTTTGAAAAAATTGACGTTCGCATGCCGCCGTAGACATGTGCGTTCGTTTTTTGTGACGCGCAAAACGGATCGTCCCGCCCTGTTTTGACAAAGCGGCCGCAGGCGCCGTCTCTTTCCGGGCGCGGTTTCCTGCGGCGAATGTCCGTGCGATTCAGCGGCTGCGGGACGCCTGTCCGATCTTTCCTGCAAGGAAGCGCAGGAGCTCCTCCGGCGTCGGCGCCGTTTGGAACGGCGTATCCTTCCACGCTGCGCGAACAGCCGGATCGTCGCTTGCATATCCCGCATCGATCGCCCGCTGCATTTCATCCAGCAGCGCCTTTTCCGATACCCCCCTGCCCTCCGCAAGCCGTTTTACGACTCTGTCAAGTTCCGGCACGATCCGTCTCCTCCTCTTTGAAAAGGCTATGTATAGCCCAATAGTATCATGCATAGCCTATAAACCGCAAGCAATTCGGATACCCTTTTTCTAAATATGAGAAGGAGCGCTTCTGAAATGGATGCAACCTATGCTGCGACAAAAAGCCGCATTTTGCAGCTTTGCGGAGAACGAAACATCACCATCAACCGTTTGGCGACGATGTGCGCGCTGCCGCCGTCCTCGATCAAAAACATCCTGTACGGAAAGAGTCAAAACCCGAAACTGCTGACGATCAAGCTTATCTGCGACGGGCTGAACATGACGCTCGGCGAATTCTTTTCCACCCCGGAATTTGACGCATTGGAGCCGACGATCGAATAGCCTCCCCCGCTTCTCCCCTCGCCCGCCGCGCGCCGGGATATTCTCCTTGCAGCGGACATACCATGGAACAGGACGCCCGACGGAGCGCTTTCCGTGCCGCGGCGCCGCATCAATCACAGAAGGAGGCGGGACGCATGAACGTCCTGACATGGCAGTTTTTCGGGGCGGCGTTCACCCTGATCGCAGGCACGCTGCTGCACTTTGTCTATGGGTGGTCGGATCGCAGTCTTGCAATGGCGCCGTTTGCCGCAGTCAACGAAAGCGTGTGGGAGCATCTCAAGCTTCTTGCCGTGCCGATGCTGTTGTTTGCCGTCGTCGAATACTTCTGCTACGGCCGCGCACTGCCCGGTTTTCTGCCCGCGCGCACCGCGTCGGTTCTCTTCGGTATGGCGGAGATCGTGGTCTTGTTCTATACCTATGCCGGCATCGTCGGTCGGAATTTCCTGCTTGCCGATATTCTCGTGTTCTGCATCGGCGTTGCGGAAGCCTATCTGCTCGGCGCATACCTGCTTCTGTCCGGTCTGCTTGCAGACGGTTCCATGCAGCGCGCGGCCTTTATCGCCCTGCTTCTGCTCATCTCGAGCCTGTTCTTCTTTACGTTCCGTCCACCGCACATCGGGCTGTTTCGCGATCCCGTCACCGGACGCTACGGCACGGCGGCATAACGCCCGCGCAAAGCGGTGCGATTGCGCTTCCCCTGCGGTTTCTGCTATACTGGCGAAGAAACGCATAACGCATGGAGGAACGATGAATGAAGCGCAGGCAGGACGGCAGCTGCGAGGAGACTGTAACGATCGGCTTTTCGGAGGCGGACGCCTTCGGCCGCTGCAGAGCATCGACGCTGCTTCGCAGATTCGGCGACCTTGCGGACGCGGATTACGCCGCGCGCGGTCTCGCGCATGAGCGGCTGGCAAGCGAGGGCTATGTCTTTCTGCTTTCGCGTATGCGGCTGGAACTTCTACGCGGTATCCACAGCGGTGAAACGCTGACCCTGCGCACTGCGGAGCGCGGCGCGGAGGGGCCCTTTTGCGACCGCGGCTATCTGGCCTTCGACGCGGCGGAACGGCCCGTTGCTCACGGCCGCGCATTCTGGCTGCTCTGTGACCCGATGACCCGCCGCATTCACAAGCCCGACAGCTTTCCCTACGCTTTTTCCTCCCACCCGGACTTTGCCGCAGCCTGTCAAAAGCCCGGCCGCATTCGTATCCCCGGCAGCATGCAGCCGGTTGGCGAACGCCGCATCGTGTATTCCGATCTTGACGGCAACGGGCATACGAACAACGCGATCTATGCGGACATCGCCTGCGATGTACTGCCGCTTGCACTGCCGCAGCAGGGGCTCCGCGATCTTCAGCTCCAATACGTTCGCGAGGCGAAATACGGCGAGACGCTTTCGCTGTACACGCATACGGAAAGCGGTACGGCATATGTCGAAGGCCGCATCGGAGACGAGACGTGCTTTACCGCAGCTCTGCGCTTCTTTGACGACACGAGCGCGTCGTAACAAAGGCAGGCCGTAAGAAGGGCGTCGAACGCTCCCTTAACATACAAAGACCTCTGCGATGAAACGGCTTTTCAAAAGTCTCCTCCGCAGGTTTCATCCGCTTCACAGAAAAAGGGACGGTTCGCATAAGAACCGTCCCTTTTTTGTACAGCTGCATGGCAGCTCATGCCGCGGTTTTTTCCTGTTCGCCCTCAAAAAACGGCCGCCACGGAAATGCGTCCCGAAAGGTGAAGCGTTGTTCAAACCATCGGGAGCTTTGCCCGATCAGCCAGCCGTTGAGCAGCGCACAAACGACCGTCCCGATCTTGACCCCCTCAAAGTGCCACAGTCCGAAAAACAGGAAGGACAGCAGCACGCCCACAACGCAGGACGCGCAATCATACACGATCTTAACGCGGGGGATGGGCTTTTCGAATTTTTCGGCAATGCTCTTGACGAACAGTTCATACACCTCCGGCGAAATATAGGTGTGGAACATGAACGACACGCCCACGGAGCACAGCACCATGCCGACGGCATACAGCAAAAGGCGCTGTAGGATCGTCGTGCAAGGCAGAGACGCGACGAGAACGGTCGAAAGATCCAGCAAAAGCCCGTAAAACACCGCCGTGACAAACGAAAACAGATATGCCCAGCGAAATCGCCGGAGGATGAGGCACAGCGCGATCAGCAGACAGGCTTGCAGCGTATACTCCGCCATGCCGAAAGTAAAAAACGGCAGTGTCTCGGATACATGCCGAAAGATGAGATATGCGGGCGCAACGATGACCGAAACGCCGAAATCCGCAAGCGCCATCAGCGCAACGCCCACGGCGCACAGCAGAATGCCAAGCAGGTATGCCAATTCCGTGTAAAACACCCGTTTTTTCATTGCGTTCCTCCGGATATGTATATGAAATGATCTTTCCATGCGCTCTGCTTTCAGTATATCGGACGACTGCCGGAGAATGCAAGAGTATTCTCGCCCTTTACAGTTTTGATCTCTTTTGCGGACATACGTTCCCTTCGCCCCGCCCTCTTGCGTTTTTGCGGATTTGTGGTACACTGTTTCACCGTGCGCACAGCAAAGGCATGCCGCCTCAGATCACCCGCCGCACAAAAAGGACATCGGCAGTATGGAAATCCTCCCCCGCGGCAAGACCGCAAAGCCCCTTGTCGGGTTTCTCAAAGAGAACACTGTTATGGTGATCGCGTTTGCCGCGGCAGCCGTCACAACGATTTTCGTTCCGATCGACCGCGCCTATCTCGGCTATATCGACTTCAAAACGCTGACCTGCCTGTTCTGCGTGCTGGCTGTCGTCTGCGCGTTGAAGGATATTCGATTCTTCTTCCTGCTTGCGCGGAAGATCGTTCACTATTTTCGAAATGCGCGTCTATGCGTTCTCGCTCTGGTCTATATCACGTTTCTCGGTTCCATGCTGATCGCAAATGACATGGCGCTGCTCACATTTCTGCCGCTGGGCTTTCTTGTGCTCTCGACCACGCACAAAGAGCGCTATATGGCGTTCACGTTCATCATGCAGAACATCGCCGCCAATCTCGGCGGTATGCTCACGCCCTTCGGCAATCCGCAGAATCTATATCTCTATACGAAATTCTGCATCCCGAACAGCGAGTTTTTGCAGATCATGGCGCCGCCGTTTCTCGTCTCCGTCGCGCTCATCACCGTTTGCTGCTTCCTGTTTGTCCGCGCGGAACCCATGACGGTCGAGGATGCGGAGATCCGGCTGGATCCCGTCCGCACCGTCCTATACCTTGCGCTGTTCGCGCTCTCGATCGCCATCGTTTTTCGCGGCATTCCTTACTGGATCGGCCTGATCGTCATTCCCGCAGTTTTGGTCTTTGCGGATCGCCGCGCGCTGCGTTCGGTCGACTATCCGCTGCTGCTGACCTTTGTATTTTTCTTCATCTTTGCGGGGAACATGGCGCGTATCGAGGGTGTAAAGGCGCTGTTCTCCGGCCTGCTTTCAAAGAACACGCTGCTGTTCAGCGCGCTCTCCTGCCAATGCATCAGCAATGTTCCGTCCGCCATCCTGCTCTCACAATTCACCGGCAACTATGCGGAGCTTCTCGCGGGTGTCAACATCGGCGGCGTCGGGACACTGATCGCGTCGCTCGCGAGTCTCATCACGTTCCGCGAGTACGGCAAGCATAACCCAAAGAAGCTCCGAGGGTATCTGCTTGAGTTTTCCGCCTTCAACTTCGGATTCCTCATCGTGCTGCTCGGGTTTATGGAAGCGCTGTATTCTCTGCGCGCTTGAAAACGCAAAACGCGGACTGCTCAAACGGGCTGTCCGCGTTTTCCTATCAGGCATATTGCACAAAGCATCGTTCATTCCTGTCCGCCGATACGCACGAGCCGTCCGTGAACGAGCAGCCGCGGTTCGTTGTCACCGATATACGTTGAGCACGTCGCAAGCGTCAGTATGGGCGTCTCCGTACCGGGTTCAGCGTCCGGCGACCAGTAGGACTGCTGCAATGCACGGTTCAGATAGTCCGCGTATTCTGCGTCGGAGTTGAACCAGAGCGTGAAGTATTTCTTGTCCGCGTGAACGGTGCGGCAGGCGAAAATCTCCACACGATAGGTACGATCCTCCATGAGCAGATACATGTTCGGGTGTTTCTCAAGATAGCTCCGCTCCGCGTATTTCGCGAGGGAGCCGAACATGCTTTTGTCATTGCGGCGATGCCCGTAGATGACCCAATTCTCGCGTCCCGCAGACAATGCGTTGCGGTAGTCGAAAAACAGCGTTCCGGTGTCGTCCTCGCCGTTTTCAAATCGATGCGTCAGATAATAGGCGTTGTCCGTGTACTGCACGACGGGATAATTGATGTTGGTGTCCGCGCAGTACAGCCATGCCTTCACATCCTTATTCAGCTTTTTGAGCTGTTTCCAGTCAACGGTGAAGCCGACCTCCGACTGCGCCGCGGCCGCCGCATCATTTTGCACGGATTCTTCCTCCATCCATGCGAGCGAACCGGAGATCGGCGCGGACGTAGGCACGGGCGTTTCCATATCGGGCACGGCCGCCGCAGCAGGCTCTTCCGAAGGCGCGGCGCTCGTCAGCACACGGGCGGAAAGATCGTCATAGGCACTCCTGCTGGCACGGTACGAGATCAGGATCCTTACCAGCATAAATACCGCGGCAATGAGCACCGCAAGCAGCAGAATGTTGATGAGCAGAATGTAGCGTTTGCGCACACGAAAGCGCCGTCGTCCGCCTTTTTTGCGTGTGTAAGTACCTGTCGACATGAAACATTGCTCCCTTGCAGAATCACAGACAAACAACAAGGCCGGGTACAGCCCCGTAAAACGATTTTATTGTATCATGCGTTTGGATATGCGGCAAGCAATACCGGCCGCGGAAGGCCTGTGTATCTGCGTCATGAAAAAGCCTGCGGCGCGGCGCCGGAACCCGCGTCTTGAAAAAGCTCCCCACAGCGAAGCCGTACTGCGCCGCCGGGAAAACGCGTTCCCTTTTCCGTTCGGCCGACTTCCGCCCGAATTTACCCGGTCAGGCCAAGTCCGAATTGCAGACGCTGAAGCGCCCGCCGCTTTGCGCTCGTCTCCGCGGCCTGTTTGAGATAGTCGGGCCAATCCTCCCGCGGGATATGGTAGGTGCCGGGCCAATAGAGCATCCGATCCCGATATGCGCCGGTATCGTCGAAATAGGCGCTCATATCGTAGCAGGTATAGTTCCGGATCTGATGGAAATCATAGATCACCAGCGTCAGATTCGGGCTGATCATCTCCAGGACCAGATAGGAATCGAATTTTCCGTCCAGATCTGCGTCCACCTTGTCCAGGATCATCAGATTATGATACGTCGTTGTTTTGATCAGGTCGCCGCACTGCCCGGCCGTCAGCGGGATCTCGTTGTCTTTGGGCGTTTCTCTGCTTCCGAGAAAGAACACGCCGGAATTTCTATCGTAGATCGGGTTGAGACCCGCCTGCTTGTACGCCCACTGCATCAGCGTGATGCAGTGCATCCCGCGATGTTTCCGGCGGGAATCCATGGTTTCACCCTCGGGAACGACCAGTTTTGAAAGTCCGCCCCAATCTGCCATTGCGCCCCAGTCTCCGGCGCATGTGTAGATCCCTTTGGACCTCCACGGCACCGTGACCCCGTACTCCGCCATTTTCGTTGCGAGCGAGACGGCCGCCGCCGCAACGCCGCTTCTCGTATACATTCCGGCGTCCGCGGTATTCTCAGCAATGTAGCGGTTGAGCTCCGCAAGGGAATACGCATTACGCTCCAAATATTCGGCAAGCGGCTCCGGTACCGGCTTGAGCCCCTTTGCTCTGAAGACATAGGAATAGCCGGAACGCACTTTGATCGCATAGGGTTCGCTGACCCTGCCCGCCGCATCGCGCACCCAGATCCAGTAATCGCCGTCCATTTTGAACACGTCAAACTGCATCGCCGCATTCGGCGTCCAATCCGGCGCTTCGGGCTCCGGCGCACATTCGACTGTCGTAAAGGCGTAGGCCGCAAGCGGCGCGTCTGCGCTTGTGCGAACCGTCACGACGCCGCGTATACTGTACGCTTCGAGGATCTCAGGGGGTGCGGCATCCTCCGCAAGCGCAGGCCGCCGCGGCGCGATCGCCAGCAGAACGGCAAACACGGCGCACAGACACAGCACTCTAATTCTGCTTCTCACGGTTCTCCCTCCACCCGTTCAAAAACCAGCGGATCAAAGCCATCCTGTAAAATGGTCATCGTGTTTTCCGTCCGTTCCACGGTACAGAGATGCTCGCCGTTGCCGCCCGACAATCTCAGAGCGTCGCCGTCCAGCGTGTATGTCCCCTCCGCCGTATAGCTCTTGACCGTTCCCGCGGTTTCGGTCGCAGCAGCGGAGAACCGCCCGTCCGCGCCAAAGTCGATCCGCAGCGCGAGGCCGTCCGCTTCCGCGATCCAGCTCCCTTCCAGCTGCACGGGCGCTTCTTCCTGCGCCGGGATAACGGCGTCGGGCGTCTGCTCCGCACGCCGGTCTGCGGCAGTCTCTGTGTTCATCCCGTCCGCCGCGCCGCTGCAAGCGCTCAAAAGCAGCGCAAATACCATGAGCGCCGCCGCAAAGACGGCAGCGCTGCTGTTTCGATTATTTGGTTGACACGCCGGTTTTTGCATTGTTCTTCCCCGCGTCCCCCGCGCCTTGTCCGAGGCCGAAGCGGATCCCGCGATCTGCCGCAGCTTCAGATCCGCCGCGCTTTTCTATGCTGCAATATGCGATTCTTCGCCTTCCGCCGCGTTCCGCGAAACGATCCGCCGACGGTCCGTCCTGTCCTGCATCGTGTTCCTGTTAAATCTTGGTGCGGCTGGCGAGATTTGAACTCGCAAGCTTTCGCCGACGGATTTTAAGTCCGTTGTGTATGCCGTTCCACCACAGCCGCATGGCAATTACCATTATTTTACCCGCGGCTCGCTGCTTTGTCAATCGACAGGCGCGTCGTTTCGCCGTTTCAACGGCAGCGCGCCTGGAACTCTGACGGGGTGACCCCGACGATCTTGCGGAACGTGCTCGAAAAATACGCAATATCGCGGTACCCCACCTGCTCCGCCACCTCGTAGATCTTCACGCGACAGTCGCGCAGAAGCTGCATCGCCACATGCATCCGGTACTGCGAAAGATACTCGACGAGCGTATAATTCGTCTCCTTCTTAAAAATGTGACAAAGATAGCCTTCGCTGATGCCGACGCTCTTGGCAATAGAGCCGACGCTGATGTCCGGCTCATTGTAATGCCCCGCAATGAACGCAAGCGACTCCATCACATATTTGCTCTTATCGCCCTTTTGCAGCTGCAGCGCAGGAAGCGCCGCTTCCGCCTGTCCCTGCTGTGCCATGAGCCGCGCATGGATTGAGACGATCACCTGTTCCAGTTCGCCGTCACGGAACGGCTTGAGCAGATAATCCGCCGCACCGTAGTGCAGGGCGTTCTTTGCATACTCAAAATCGCTGTACGCCGTAAGAATGATGACCTGCGCGCCGCAGCCCGCCTCGCGCAGGCGCTTGAGCATTTCGATCCCGTCCATCTTCGGCATTTTGATGTCCGTGATAATGATGTTCGGCTGATAGCGCAGCGCCGCGGCAAGCCCCTCTTCGCCGTTTGCCGCCTCTCCGACCACAAAGCAGTCGAGCGCGGTCCAGTCCACAGAAAGCACGATGCCCTTGCGGACATAGGGTTCGTCCTCTACGATCAGCACCTTCAGCATGTCGGCTCTCTCCTTTGCATGGGCAGTACGGCCGTGACAACGGCGCCGCATTCCGCACCGTTTGCAAATCGCAGACCGTAATCCGCGCCATAATACTTTTTCAGAATCACGTTTACATTGTACAGTCCGAGGTGTCCGTCGCTGCCCGGCCCCTGGCTTTGAAACGCGCGCAGCATATCCTCCGGGAGTCCGCAGCCGTCGTCCGAGACCGAGATGTAAAGCTCTCCGCGCTCCGTCTCTCCGACCGTTACGGAAATGTTGCCGTTTTCGCGGTCGTTCAGCCCGTGCAGGATCGCGTTCTCCACAAGCGGCTGTAGGATGAGCTTTGGGATCTTGCAGTCGAGGTACGGTTCGCATCCCGTCACCGTATAGGTGAATCTGCCCGGAAAGCGGATCCGTTGAATGCTGATATAGCGCATGAGCAGTTCAAGCTCCTCATACAGCGAAACAAATTCCTTCGTCGAAATGCTGGAGCGCAGAATATCGGCAAGATCCGTGGCCATTTTCGAGATCTCCGGCACGCCGTGCATTTTCCCGATCCACTTCATGGTATCGAGTGTGTTGCAGAGAAAATGCGGGTTGAGCTGCGCCTGCATCATGCGGATCTGCGCCTCGTCGAGATCGCGCTGTCCCTTGACGAGCCGGTCCATATAGGTCTTGAGCCGCTGCACCATACGGTTAAAATTGTCCGCGAGTTGTCCGAGCTCGTCCCGGCTGTTGAGCCGAACGCGGGTATCGAGGCTCCCAAGCTCAACTGCGGCAATGGCCTCGTTCAATCTGCCGATCGGCTCGGAAAGCTGCCTGCTCAGCCCGAGAGAAACTGCGACGCAGAGGATCACGGCCGCAAACACGAGTCCTGCCGTGACCGACCAGAGCAGCCCCAGCGTTTCCCGCGTGACGACCTTTGGCTGACGCAGCACGATGAACAAGCCGCTGTCCTGCTCCTGCCGGATCGCAAAGCTGTAATCGTCGGAGTAGAACGGCGTTCCCTGCAGCAGCATGGCGCGCAGTGCTTCCGACAGCCGCTCCGTCTCCGCAGCATGAGAACAGAAAACGGGACGCCATCGTGCATCCAGCACCAGAAGCGTATTCTGTGCGCCGAAGCTGCCGTGTAGCAGCTCCGAAAGACCGTCCTCTGTGATGCTGCCCACAAAAAAGCCCGCCGTTTCTCCGCTGCTTCTGCGGAGAAGCCGCGCCGTGTACAAGCCGTTTCCCGCCTGCGCGCCGTCAAACGGACGCAGCACGAGCGCATCCGGTTCCGCCTGCGCGGCATACAGGATCCCCCAATCCGTCGGCAGAGACTGCGCCGCCCGTCCAGACGTGGAATAGCGCAGCGTTCCCGCCGCATCGTAAAGGTCGAACTGCATGAGCCCGCGCAGCCCCTCCGTCGCATCGTACAGTGCAGAATAGATCTGCTGGCGGAACGCGGCACCGTTTTTCAATTCGTCCGCGACAAACGCGTTGCCCGCAAGCGTATCGCCCACCTGTTCCGCAGCGCGGAGCAAGCCTCCCAGCGAATCCGCCGTTGCGCCGAGCATTGCCTCCGCTTCCTGCGCCGCAGTGTCCGTCATCCTCGTGCGGAACACGACATTCAGAAGCACGCTGCAAACCATGAGCGGGATCACGGTCAGCAGCAGCATGGAAAGAAACAGCTTTCTGCGAAATGTGAGATGCATTCGATTTCTCATGCGCCGCCCCCGTTTCCGGTCAGCTCCGTCCAACGCAAAAGTATCGCGTCATGCGAGGCGCTCGCCCATGTCAAATTGTAATCAATCAGCTTCAGTTCCGTCTGCGCGATCAACCGTTCGGAGGGCTGTACATCCGTTCGCACGGAGCGGCGGCAGAAAGCATCCACGCGCTTCTGCACATCCGCGCCGATCACAAAATCCAGAAAACGCCTGGCATTGTCCGCATGGGGCGCGCCCTTGATGATCGCGGTCCCGTCCGGTACGGCGCTCGTGCCTTCGACTGGATACAAAAGTTCAATGTCCTCTCCGGCCTCGATCCGCTTGAGCGCCGTCTCTTCAAGCGTAACGCCGATGGGCAGCGTTCCGTCCGCAACAGCATCCACAACGTCTCCTGAACCCGCGCACTGTCTGCCGTCAAGGTTCTCCGCAAAACGGGCGAGCACTTCTTCCGTCGTGCCGGGCAGCACTTGGCAAAGCGTTGCAAGCGCGGTATAGCTCGAGCCGGAATTTGCAGGGTCCGCGAACGCGATGCGCCCCTTCCACTTCGGGTCTACCAGATCGCTCCAACCGCTCAACGCTTTTGCGGACACCAGTTTTTTGTTATAGATCAGGACAAACGGCAGCGTTGTAAACGGCGCCCAGGTATGATCCTTAGAGCGGCAGTTTCGCAGCAAATACGGTTCTTCCGCGCTTTCATAGACGTCAAAGCACGCCTTGTAGGATTCCAGGCTCTCCACGCCGCCGCCGAACATAATGTCGCAGACGGGCGCGTCCGCTTCCTTTTCGATCCGCGCGAGCAGCTCGTTCGTTCCTCCGGTCTCGACCGCCACCCAGATGCCGGTACGGCTTTCAAACTCTTCCACGATGGGGCCGTAAACCTCCGGCTTGTGCGAGGTATACACCACGAGCCTGTCGCTTTCCTCCGGCGCGAACGCGGCATAGGTCTCGCCGGATTCGGCGCAGCCGACAGTCCCTGCGAGCAGGAGCAGGGCGGCAAGCGCTGAAGCGAACGGGAAACACCACCGTTTCATCGGTTTTCCATCCTTATTTTCGTATTTGGGGATCCGTTTGTGTGTAGCGAACAAATCGTTGCCCGCGGCAATGTGAAGATCCGTTCCTAAGCGAGAATACGGTCCCGTCAGAGCTTCGGGATCCAATCGAAAATGACATGCGCAAGCGCGTCGGAATTGTTGTCCGGCACGATATGATCCGCGATCGCTTTGATCTCGTCGATCGCGTTGTCCGGCGCAAACGCGATATCCGCTTCCTGCAGCATCGCCGCATCGTTCCAATAATCGCCGATGCAGAGGATCCTGCGTCCCGCGACTTCCGGCAACGCCCGGATCGCGCGAACGCCCGTTCCCTTGTCAACGCCCGCGGGCAGCAGTTCGAAGTATTTTGCGTCCTTTACAATATCCGTTGTACCGAGCGTGAGCGCAAACACCCGATCGAGTTCCTGTTCACGGATCATGCGCTGTGCGCCGGCCTGCGCTTTTTCCTCGCCGAAGATCAGCATTTTGAACCAGTCGTCCGAAAGAAGCGACTCCGCCGTACAAAATCTGCATGGGCGATGAATGGCGAGATAGGGTCCGTTCGCCGTTTCCTCCGGCGTAACGTAGTTGATGCCGTCCCGCGTGTAGACCTGAATATCAAGCTGCGGCGCGTGCTCTCTGCACCACGCGATCACGCGGAACGCAGCCGCATGGTCAAGATAGCTGCACTGTCCGTATCGCTTCGTTTCATAATTGTAAACCGCCGCACCGTTGAGCAGCACCGACGGCGCATTCAGCGGAACGCCGGGGAGATAGCGGATCGCATTTTCCACGGCGCGCCCCGTCGCGACGCCAAACAGGCCGCCATCCCGAACAAACGCCGCGATCGCCCTGCGGTTTCCGTCCGAAATGCTGCCGTCGCTTGAAAACAGCGTCGCATCCAGATCGCTGAGCAGTACGACTTCCCGGTTTTGCATGGTATTCCTCCCCCTGTATGCCGTCGGTTTTTCATATGACTTGAGTATACCATACGCGCCGCCGCTTCCGCAGCGAATTTGTTTGGAAATATCCGCTTTTTCATAATAATGACAGAATTGTCCCCTGTCTTTCCGCTCGTTCCATCCTGTAGAATGATGGTATCCGGGCGGGGTCTCCGCCCAACAAATCACATCAGGAGGAAAACAGAATGAAAAAGTGCATCGCGTTCATGATGGCTCTTGCTATGGTTCTGAGCCTCGTAGCATGCTCGGCCAAGCCCGCTGAGTCCACCGCGCCCGAAGTTCCGACCGGCGCTGAAGAAGCAGCCGTGCCGGTAGCCGAAGAACCCGTCGCGGAGGAGAACCTCACCGAGACGCAGAAGATCATCAAGGAAGCCGAGGGCATGACCCTGGAAGAGCTTGCCAAGAAGGCGATCGAAGAGTCAAACGGCGCTACGTTCTACGGCGTCGGCAACTCCAGCCGCGGCAAGTCCGCTCTGCCGCTCTTCATTGAGTATTTGCAGAGCATCGACCCGAACTACACCATGGAGTTCGATTGGCAGCAGCCGAAGAACAACAAGATCTTCGATCAGCTTACCGCAGATTCCCTGAAGGACGTCGGCACCTATGCGATGACCCTCATTCAGGACGGCAACCAGATCGAGAGCAAGATGGTCAAGACCGGCATCCTCGACACCTTTGTGCCGCTCGATTGGGCAAACGCCAACGGTACGACCGCGGATGCATATGAAGGCTATCTGCCGCTGCAGACGCTGAATAAGGTCTTCATGTTCAACAACACCGGTTCCAAGACCTACACCAACTGCTGGGATTTCGTGGCGGAAGGCGAGCATGGTCTGTACATGGATATCGACTCCGAGATCGTCGGCAAGAACTTCCTCTACATGCTGACCGAGGATACCTATGCCGGATACCTGAAGGCTGCTTACGACAAGCTCGACGCTGACAAGCAGGCCTACTTCAAGCCCGTCATCGACGCGATGGCAGCAGACGCTGCAGACCTCGGTCTCGGTGCTGACGGCGCATACGCGCTTGCCTGGATCAAGCTGTGGGTCGAGAGCTACAACGCGCAGACCGACGACGGCCCGATCTGCAACACGCTCGTTGACAAGTCCGCGACCGATCAGTTCGGCCTGCTGGTCTACTCGAAGCTCCGTTCCGTCGAGGAATCCGACTCCGTGTCGAAGAACAACATCACCGTCGCCGCCTACCAGGACGGCTACACCGGCATCGGTGGCTATGGCTACTGCCATTACCTGTTCGTGACGGACAACAGCCCGCTCCCGTGGACCGCTTGCGCGTTCATCGCTTACATGACCTGCACCGCTGACGGTTTCAGCGCATGGGGCAAGGACATGGGCGGTTATTCCTCCAATCCCGAAGTCGCTGCCGCGACCGAGGAAAAGTACGGCCACAGCAAGGGCGGCTATGACGAGAACGGCGTTAACGTCTTTGACTGCAAGAACGACCGCGGCTTCGACTGGTGGAAGAACCAGGGCGAGCTCGTCATCGAGGATCCCGAATACTGCGCATCCGTCGCATTCACCGTCGGCAGCTGGATCGAGATGCTGACCAAGTACACGGCGGGCTAAGTTCGGTTCTGTCCGAATTTCAAATCGTTATTCCCGTTTTGTCCGGGCGCATGATCTTGTGCGCCCGGACGCCGGGCTACTCCCACAATTTGCAGCGCCTTGAACGGCGCGCTCCGGATCGGACGCTTTCCCTGCCGCATCTCCCGATCCGCGTTCCACATTCCTATTCTCTTTCTTCTTGAACGTCGCTTCACGGCATGGGAGGTCATTCATGCAGCGTACAGCCAAAAAACCGAGCAAATGGCAGATCCGTCTGAACAAGCTCAAAACCTATTTCGCGAAGCCGCAAAACGTCGTCCTTCTGCTTATGGGCATCGTGCTGACGGTCACGACCGTCGCGCCCATCGTTGCAATCGTCCGGGATACGCTCATCATTCACCCCGGCACGATCGACGAGCACCTCACCGGGATGTCGTCCGGCTATACCCTCATCAACTACGTCGATCTTTTCACGAGCAGGCTCGCAAAAACCAACCTGTGGACGCCGCTTCTCAACACCGTTCTGCTTTCGGTGCTGTCCTGCGTCATCTCGATCCTGTTCGGCGGCGTGTTCGCCTTTCTCATCACGAGAACGAACCTGAAATTCAGAAAATATCTCAGCTCCATCTTTATTTTTCCGTATATCATGCCGCAGTGGACGCTCGCCGTCGTCTGGCAGAACCTGTTCAACAGCAATGTTGTGACCGGTACGTCGAACGGCCTGCTCGCTTCGGTGTTCCATATTACGATGCCGATCTGGTGGTGCAAGGGCCTGTTCCCGAGCGCCATGGTGCTCGGTCTGCACTATGCGCCCTTTGCCTACATCCTGATCGGCGGCATCTTCCGCAACATGGACGCAAACCTTGAGGAAGCGGCGACGATCCTCGATACGCCGCGCTGGAAAACGATGTTCAAGGTCACGCTCCCCATGATCAAGCCCGCCATTCTTTCGACGATCCTGCTTGTGTTCGGCAGCGCGATGGGCAGCTATCCCGTCCCGCATTACCTGAACCTTGCAACGCTTTCGACGAAGTATATCTCCATGAACTCGAAGTACACGGGCGAAGCGAGCATTCTTGCGATCCTTATGATGATCTTCGGCGTGCTCATCCTGCTCCTGAACCAGGCGAGCGTCAAGAGCCGCAAGAGCTATACGACCGTCACGGGCAAATCCGGTCAGACGTCAAAATTCAATCTGGGACGCTCCGGCAAATATGTGATCGCGATCATTCTCATCGTCGTCACCTTCTTCACGAGCATTTTCCCGATCGTATCCTTTGCCTTTGAGACGTTCCTGCCGAACCCCGGCGACTACAGCTTCCTCTACACCGGCAACGTCAACAATTTGACGACAAAGTGGTGGATCACGAACGAGAACATCACCGAGAACGGCATGTACGGTCAGCAGGGCATTCTCTATAACGATACGATCTGGCGCGCCTACGGCGGCACGATCCTCGTCGCCGTCTGCTGCGCACTGGCCGCCGGCACGATCGGAACGCTCATCGGCTACGCCGTTTCAAAGAATCGCCGGAGCCGCTGGGCAAACTACGTCAACAGCGTTGCGTTTTTGCCCTACCTTATGCCGTCGATCGCGGTGGGCGTCGCGTTCTTTATCCTGTTCTCGAACCAATACATCAACCTGTTCAACACCTATGCGCTGCTGATCATCGTCGGCACTGTAAAGTACATTCCGTTCGCAAGCAGAAGCTCTCTGAACTCCATGCTCCAGCTGAGCGGCGAGATCGAGGAGGCGGCGATCATACAGGACATCCCCTGGATCAAGCGCATGACGCGCATCATCATCCCGATCCAGAAGACTTCGATCATCAGCGGCTATCTGCTGCCGTTTATGACCTGCCTGCGCGAACTGTCGCTGTTCATCCTGCTCTGCGTACAGGGCTTCATCCTTTCCACAACACTGGACTACTTTGACGAGATGGGTCTTTACGCTTTCTCGAGCGGTATCAACCTGATCCTGATCGTGACCATACTCATCTGCAACGCACTCGTGAACAAGGTCACGGGCGCAAGCCTTGACAAAGGAATTGGAGGTTAACTTGCCATGCCGAAGATCGAACTCAAACATGTAAACAAGCGCTGGGGCGGCTTTTATGCGGTCGAGGATCTGAACCTGTCCATCGATGACGCCGCTTTCGTCACCCTGCTCGGCCCGTCGGGCTGCGGTAAGACGACAACGCTGCGCATGATCGCGGGTCTTGAGACCCCCACGAGCGGCCGTATCGAGATCGGCGACACGGTCGTGTTCGACAGCGAGCTCGGCATCAACATCCCGCCGAACAAGCGCAAAGTCGGCTTCCTGTTCCAGAACTATGCGCTCTGGCCGAACATGACGGTCTACGACAATATCGCTTTCGGCCTCAGCAACATCAAGAGCGAGATGCCGCGGATCGACTTTGAGGCAAAAAACACCGCGCGTCTCATCGAGCTTTTGAAAACGCCCGAGGACATCATTCGTCAAATCGAGGACTGCCGCACGAAGAAGGGGACGCTTGATCAGAAGAAGGCGTACATCAAGCTGATCGACGCCTATACCATCTCCATGTTCACGGCAAAAGAGCTGTACCGCTTTGATCTTCAGAGTGCAAAGGATCCCGGCGCGCGCGCAAAAGAGCTGACCGAGAAACTGAAAGCAAAGCTCACCGCAGCGCAGGCTGCGGCCAAAGCGAAGGGTCTTGCGCTCAACGCGGATTTCGAGTTCACAAAGAACGGCAAGACCGTGACCGAGATGCGCAAGCTCACCCGCGAAGAGATCGATCTTTCCGTGCGCCGCGTATCGCGCATCGTCAAGATCAGCATGTTCATGGATCGCTACCCCGCCGAGCTTTCCGGCGGCCAGCAGCAGCGCGTCGCCATTGCAAGAACGCTTGCGCCGGAACCGACCGTGCTCTTCATGGATGAGCCGCTCTCGAACCTCGATGCAAAGCTCCGCCTGGAAATGCGCTATGAATTGCAGCGTCTGCATCTCGAAACCGGGAGCACCTTTGTATACGTCACGCATGACCAGATGGAGGCCATGACGCTTGCAACACGTATCTGTCTCATCGACAACGGCGTGCTCCAGCAGTACGCTCCGCCGCTCACGGTCTACGGCGCGCCGGAGAACCTCTTTGTCGCGGATTTTGTCGGCAATCCCGCGATCAACTTTATCAACGCACATGGCGAGCAAGCCGCCGACGGCAGCATTCGGATCCGGCTTTTGAACGACGTCGAAGCGAAGTTCATCGCAAACGAGGCGCTCGATCTGCCCGCCTGGTTCCGCGCCCGCGACGAGGCCGCTGCAAACGAGGCTGCCGCGCGTGCAGCCCGCGTAAAGCAGAAGGGCTATGTCGAAAAGAGCAACAAGGATGAAGTGTTCCATTGCCATATCGCGAAGGTCGTCGAGGACGACGACGCGCTGCTCGAAGAACCCGTTTTGACGGATGGTGACTTTGTACTCGGCATCCGACCCGAATTTGTCGTCATCACCGAGGACGGCAATCTCCCCGGCGAGATCTATGGCGCTATGCCCACCGGCATGGAGTCCACCCTGAAGATCCGCGTCGGCGAGTACCTTCTCACCAGCGTGGCGTTCGGAAGCTCGCTCTTTGCCATCGGCACGGCGGTCAAGCTCGCATTTACGGGCAATGACATCCTGCTCTTCGATCGAAAGTCCGGCCGCCGCATTGCCTGCGGACAAATGGAGATCCTGTAACAAAGGACCGCATCGCAGCTCCTTTCGCTCTGATCCCGAATAGGCGGCTGTCCCGGCTTTCCCTTACCGGCTTCACTGGATGTGGATTTCTCGAACATCATAGAAAACGCAATCGAGCGGCACGTATCTGTGCCGCTCGAATTTTGTATGCTCCGCTACTTCTATTTCTGCCGTTCACTCCGAAAGGCGTGTCAGCCCGTCCGCCGGAAATGCCTCGCCCATCGCCATAAAGCTCCTCGCCCCGCACGCCAGCTGCGCCGCGCAGTAGGCAAGATTGCGCCCGTGGCTCGGTCCGCCGGACTCCAGGGCGCAGTACATTTCGTTCATCTCCCGAAGATCCCGCACGCCGGCTATGCCGTGTTCCCGTATCGTATCGTCCAGACAGCCGTTATCCGGAGCGATAATATAGTATTCGTCTGCGGTATACACCGCCACAACGCGTTCCCCGGAGCCCGCCCCCGGATCGACCGCGCATACAAAGACCGTTCCCTCCGGCCACGCGGAAAGCTGGTCGGACAGCAGCTCTGACGCCGCCGCAACATCAAAACGCGGCGCCTCGTTCGTGAGCGTGTAGACCTGCAGTCGCGGTTCCACCCGCTTTACAATGCCGGTCAGCGCCGCCGCGCCGCCGCCCTCTCCGAAATCGGATAAAACCACAATGGAGTGCTGTTTCATCCTTTCACTCCTTTGTAATGTCGAGCGACCATGCGGAACCGCCGTCCACGCCGTATGTACGCGCAAAATCCTGCTGGTTCATAGCGATCCCCATAAAACCCGTGGAACTGTTATACAAGATCTCCTCACCGGGCTTTGCGTATCCGAACGAACGGTGATACAGGATCGGTTTATCAAAGACCGTCGCGCCGTTATGGCAGATTTTGACACGCACATGCTCGCCCTGCCTGATCCCGGTCGATTCAAACTGATCGATCCGGATATTCGTTTCAAGGTTGCCAAAGGTATCCATAAGCTCCGTTACACAGCCATGCGCCTCATTCGGCCCCGCAGAGGATGCCGGGATCTTGAACGTCACGATCTCGCTCACCGGGTAAGCCGGGCCGACGCCCGCATAGTCGATCACGCCCGCCGCCAGCTTTGCCGCACAATATGCAAACAGGTCGCGCCCGTGAAAAATGCTCGTTTTTTCCGTTCCCTTCAGGCGGTTCACCGTCTCGTCGATCTCACGGATCTCCTCAATGCCGTACTCGTTCAGCACGCCGGTGAGAGAGCCGTTGTCCGGCGTCACGATATAATAGCCGTTTTTGGTCTTTGCGACCGATGCCCGGCGCGATGTGCCGACGCCCGGATCGACAACGGACACGAAGACCGTTCCCTTCGGCCAATAGATGATCGCGTTTCGCAGCGAGGACGAGGCCTTCTCCACATTGAACTTCGGCAGCGTGTGCGCCATGTCATAGAGCTGCAGCTCCGGATCGATGCACTTGCAGACGCCGAACATTGCGCCGCCGCCCATGCCGAAGTCCGTCTGCATGACAATACAGGGTTTCATTCCTCTCTCCCTCCTCACAGCTTCACGATGGTCACTTTGTAATCCTCAAAGTTTTCTCCGACATCATAAATATGCGGCAAGTACTTTGCGGAAAAGCTTCTCTGGTTCAGGCTGAGCGCAATGTATGGGCTCGTGCTTCCATTGTACAGGATCGGCTCGCCAACGCCGACATACCCGAAGGAGCGGTGATACAGCACGTCCTCGTCAAAGTAAACATGTCCGTCCTTTTCCACTGTGACGCGCGCATGATCGCCGTAAACGATGCCGGTCTTTTCAAAGTCATCGACGGTGATATTCGTCGAGATGCCGCCGAAATGCTTCAGGCTTCCCGCGATCGCGCCGTCCGCGCGTCCGGGGGCGACCGTCCCCTTTTCCGTATGGAACAGGACGATCTCGCTCTTTGGATACTCCGGCCCGACGCCCGCATAGTCGATGACGCCGGACGCCAGCCGCGCAGCCGTATACGCGAAGATGTCCCGTCCATGGAACGTGCCGGCCTTTTCGCTGCCCCGCAGCCGGTTCACAGTCTCGTCGATCTCGCGCACAGCCTCGATCTCATCGATCATAGCGGTCAGCGTTCCGTTATCGGGCGTTACGATATAGCTGCCGTTTTTGAGCTTTGCAACGCACGCGCGGCGCGCCGTCCCTACGCCCGGATCGACAACGGACACGAAGATCGTTCCGGGACGCCAATAGGGTATCGTATCCGCGAGCAGGAACGCGCCCTGCCGCATATCAAACGGCCGGATCTCATGGTTCAGGTCGCTAATATACAGATCGTCGTCCACCATCTTAATCACGCCGTACATTGAGCTGACAAAGCCCGTGGTGAGGCCAAAATCCGTCTGCAAAACGATGCTCGGTTTTTTCATTGTCCGATTCCTCCCTCTTATTGTTCTTCACGTTCGATGCGAACGGCATAGTCCGCCATCGCAGTCTCTTTCCGCAGCAGCGGCGCAAGGTAGCGTCCCGCAAAGCTCGTCTGATTGCACCCCAGTCCCATAAAGTCGCTGCTGCCGTTGAACAGCACCGGCGCGCCCTCCGGCACACAGCCGAACGTGCGCTCATAACGGAGCCTGCCGTCGAACACTGCCGTTTCTCCATACGTCACAGTGAGCCGGATCCTATCGCCCGGCCGGATGCCGCTTTCTAAGAATCGATCTATCGTGATGTTGAGATTCAGATTGCCGAAGGCCGCGACAACGCTCTGGATGCCGCACTGGACACGCCCCGCCTCCACGCGGACAGGCGCGCTGTCAAAGCGGACGAGCTGTTCCGGCTCCATCTCGCCGCCAACCGCCTCGAATCGGAGAATCCCGCTTGCCAGAAGGCCCGCGGTATACGCATACAGATTCGCGCCGACCGGGCAGTCGACCGCGTCAATGCGGCGAAGCGCCGCGATGCCGTGCGTCTGCTCCCACACGGTAAGCAATCCGTTGTTCGGCACGAGAAACACCTTGCCATCCGGCGCTTTCGCCGCAATGGGCGGAAAGGGTCTCCCCTTCCCGTCCGTTTCGCCGATCAGCGCGGCCGTGACCGTCCGCGCCGGAAAATAGCCGAGAAACCCATGCAGCGTTGCAGCCGCGCCCGGCACATCGCCTGCCGGGAAATTATTTACGGCAAGACAAACATCCAGCGTCTCCTCTGCACGCTTGACTGCACCGATGAGCTTTGCCGCGCGGCCGTCACGCGTGCCGTAGTCGGTCAAAATCGCAATGACTGACTGCTGCATATGTCCTCCTTACGCCTTTTTCAGCGTGATTTTCCAGCTCGGGCCGTAGTCAAGGCCAAGATCTTTTACAAGGTTGCCCTGGTTCTTTGCGAGCATGACCGTGCTGGTTTCCGAACTGAACACAAACGCTGCCTTGAGCGGCACAAAGCCAAAGCTCTTTTCAAGCGGCAGGATCTCGTCGAGCACCGTCTTGCCGTCGTTTTCGAGCGTGACATGCACCTTGTCGCCGTAGACCATGTCGTTTTCCGCGAGCCAGCGGAAGGGGATGTTCGTGCCGACCAGTCCGAAGTGCTCCGTCGCCTCGTTCAGCATGCCTGTGAGCACGCCGTTGCTGCATCCCGGATGAATGTACGGCGCCATGACGATCTCCTCCACAGGGTATTCCGGGCCAACGCCCTCAAAGTCGATCACGCCCGCAGCAAGACGGCCTGCGCAATAGGCATACACGTCGCGTCCATGGAAGATATGCACATCGCGCGTCGTGGGGTAGCGATTGACGGTTTCGTCGATCTCGCGCACGGCCACGATCCCGATCTGTTCCTTCACATACGTGAGCGTGCCGTTGTCGGGCGTCACGATATAGGCGCCATTTTTCAGCTTGGCAACGCAGGACTTTCTCGCCGTTCCGACGCCGGGATCGACAACGGAAACGAACACCGTCTCCTCCGGCCAGAACGGGATTGTATAAACAAGCGCGTCCGACGCCGCGAGCACGTCGAAGGTTCGGATCGCATGGGTGCTGTCGAACAGATCAAGCTCCGGGCAGATCTGCCGGCAAACGCCCTTCATGGTGGAAACGGAAAGATTATCTGTACCAAAGTCTGTCTGCATAACGACTGCGTGTTTCATATTCTTAAATCCTTTCATCAATACGTTTTGACTGTATTTGTCGTTTTCGCGTGTTCTGCAGTCGGCGGTCCCCAATCTGCGGCCATTACGCGCGGTCACGGGTTCGAGTCCCGTTACCTGTTTTTCGCATTGCAAAGCGCGGGGATCTGCGTCGTTTTCTCCGTTTTCGGGTACAGGAAAACAAGCGCAGCTATTTTTGCAGCACATCGGTCAAGCAGCGCCGGGCTTCCGTGCGCGGCCCTTTCAACCGCCGGTTTCTCTTAGCTGAACCACTTCATGAAGAACAACGTATCCAACGGGTTGACCTTTACGATGTCGTCAACATGAACAAACGGACACCACATGGTCACCGGGTACGGATGGATGATCTTCGTATATATGACATAAAACAGAATGACAGCGGCGAACACTGCAGAGAACGTCCTGGCAATCCTGTCAGCTTTCGTAAGTTCATGTTCGGCATACCATGTACGCTTTTTCAAACGGCCGTAGCCGCGCAGGTCCATGGCGTTTGCAATGCTCTCCACCTTGCCGAACGAGGAAATGATGAGCGGCACGAGCAGTGCGGCAGTGGCTTTCAGCCGCTTCCCGACCGAGGCTTTTTTACTGAGCTCTACGCCGCGCATCTGCATACTATTGCGGATGTCGATAAACCGGCGCGCAATATCCGGGATCGTGCGGTACGCAAGCGACACAATCGTACAGACCTTATACGGAACGTGCAGAAACGCAAGTCCGGAGGCGAACTCCGACGGCGTCGTCATCAGCACGAATGCGATCACGACGAGGAAGGACGCTAAACGTTTCAAAAACGTCACGAGCGCGTACCAGAGCGTCTCCCTTACCAAATACAGATTCTCTGAAGCCTGCCAGATAATGGTTTTTCCTCCGGTGTGCGTCAGTCCCACATCCGGCGAGATCAGGAGCAGAAACAGCGTGCCGATGACGCCCGTTGTCACGAACATGAAAATGAGCATGAAACGAAGCGGCTTATAGTTCGGCTTCATGGAAACGATCGCAGCGATCGGGAACGCCATGAGCGGAACGATCACGCGAACATCGAATGTGGCGATGATGGCGACCGTGAACAGGATGAACAGCATGAGCTTCGTCCCGCCCGTCATCTTATGCAGCGGCGTACTGCCGGGAATGAAGTTGATTACCAGCCGATTATTCACCGACTCTCACCTTCCTTTCGTGCTCGATAAAGCGGCGCGTGACCTGCTCGGGCGAAAGCGAAAGCTTCTGTGCCAGTGTATACAGCGACGTTTGCTTGAGGCTGGCCTCCCGAATGAGCGTATCGTCCGCGAGCACCGCAGAAACGCTCTCATCCGCGACCAGGCGGCTGTCGGAGAACACCAGCGCGCGATCCGTATTCTCAAGCGCAAGGTGCATATCGTGCGTGATGAACAGGATCGTTTTTCCGTACTCACGATTGAGTACGTCGATGAACTTCATGATCTCCGTGTAACTCCGATAATCCTGTCCCGCCGAAGGCTCGTCAAGTATGAGCACATCCGGTTCGAGCACCAGAATGGAGGCCACGGTGATCCTCTTTTTCTGTCCGTAGCTGACCGTATCCACCGGCCAGTTGCGCATCGGGAAAAGGCTGCATGCGTTCAGCGCGTTCGTTGCGCGGCGCACGAGTTCTTCCCGCGGGACATTGCGGATGGTCAGGGCGTATTCGACCTCGTTCTTGATCGTGTCCTTGATGATCATCTGGTTCGGGTTCTGCATGACGTAGCCGACACGCTCGCCGATCTCCTTGATCGACATGGACTTGCTGTTCTGCCCGTCAATCTCGATCGTTCCCTCTTCCGGTCTTCCGACGCCGCAGATCAGCCGCGCAACGGTCGATTTCCCTGCGCCGTTCCTTCCGACGACCGCGATACGCTCGCCGCGATGGACGACAAAGGATACGTCGTTCACGACCCGTTTGCCCGGCTCGTAAGAATAGCTGACATGACTGAAGCGGATGACCTCATCGCCGTCCGGCTGCGGGTCCGGCCCCGTCGTTTCGGAAAAAAACGTTCTCAGCTTGGCCGCGTTTTCTTCCGAAAACGTCAGGGAATGGATGTCGCAGAGGTTTTTGTTGCCCTCGAGCGAGCAGCCTGCGTATTTCATCGCCGTGATATAGAGCGGCTCGCGAATGCCGTTCTTTTGCAGCAGTTCGCTTCTGAGCAGCTCGTCCGGCGTGGTGTCCGCAACGATGCGCCCCTCCGACATGAGGACGATGCGATCAACGCGCCGATGCAGCACATCCTCGAGCCGGTGTTCGATGATGAGGATCGTGCGTTCTTCGTCCCGCGCCAAATCGTCGATGAGCTCAACGGCTGTCTCGCCCATCTGCGGATCGAGCGCCGCGAGCGGCTCGTCGAATATCAGAACACTGACATTGCTGCCGAGCACGCCCGCGATCGCCACCTTTTGTTTTTGACCACCGGAAAGATCAAACGGCACCGCCGCAAGGAAGTCCTGCATTCCCGTGGTCGCCGCATGCTTTTGCACGATCGGCACCATTTCGCTGCGGGGTCTTGCTTCGTTTTCCATGGCAAAGGCGATGTCCTCCGCCACGGATAGACCGACGAATTGTGCGTCGCTGTCCTGCAATACCGTTCCCACGGACTTGCTGAGCTCGTAGATGGACAGGTCTTTCGTTTCCCTCCCCATCACGGTCAGCGAGCCCGTGATCGTTCCTTCGTTTGAAAACGGGATAAGCCCGTTGATGCAATTGACCAACGTCGATTTTCCGCTGCCGGAGCCGCCGAGAATGAGCACTTTTTCGCCCTTATGGATCTCGAGATTGATATCATAGAGCGTCGGCTTCTGCTGCACCTTGTACTGAAAACCGAAGTTTTCAAACTTGATGATGGTCTCTTTCATTTAGAAGTCTCCGAATACGGTTTGTATCGCTTGATTAATACTGATCCGACTGATCTTCCGTCAGGTTCGTTCTTGCCTTATAGCGCTTTGCAAGGATCAAGAGCACCGGGATGCCAATGATCACGAGCACCGCGGAATTGCCGAGCGTCGCAGCGAACGCCTGCAGGAAGGTGACGTTCAGGTCGGAAGCGTAAAGCAGGTAGGAGAACACGGGCGTGATGACGCCAAACGCGACCATATTGCCGAGAATGCAGCAGACCGCATAGAGGATCGCCTGCTTCACGGTGAATACGCCTTCCTTGATGCGTGCGCCGTAGATCGGCAGCAGACCAACGCAGAAGCCCATCACGGCGTTGCCGATCGACCAGTCAAACCACATGCCCCAACCGCCGATGAGGTCCGCGATCACGTTGCCGACGCCGCAGCTCAGCAGTGCCGGCAGGGGTCCGAACAGACCGCCGACGACCACGGGAATGATCATGGCGCTCGAAAGGCTGGTGTTCGTGAAGATCGGGATGCCCCCGTACACCATCAGTACGCCGTACAGCGCCGCACCGATCGCGACCGCAACGATGGTCTTGGTGTTCCACTCGCCGACCAGCAGCGAGCCCGCGCTCTTCTTCTTGAGTTTTTCCATGTTTGTTACCTCCTGTTTTTGTTAGCAACGGTTGTTCCGTTCCGACGCCCACCCCGGACGCCGCTGTGCAGGGTTCAGAGACGATCATACAAGCACTTGTTCAATTACTTGTACAAGTATAGCACCCGCCGCTGTGACTGTCAACCGCATTTGTGGGCGCGTCCTTCCCGCAATCCCCCGTGTTCCGGCGGTTTTCCTTCAAAATTTTCTGGCGCATTTCTCGGTATTTTTGAGAGTGCGTCCAAATTTCCGCTTGTCCAAATGTTCAACTTGTGCTAATATCGTATACAAGTAATCAAGTCGTACTAATCGAGGGGTCTTATGCAAAGCAAGTTGTACAGCAGCCACGTTCCGTCCTACGTCAGTATTTATAATTCTCTGTATTCGGACATCATGGACGGTGTATATCCCGAAGGCGGCGTTTTGCCCGGCGAACAGCAGCTCGCAGAGAAGTATAACGTGAGCCGCAACACGCTCCGGCAGGCGCTGGCCATTCTCAGCGAGGACGGGTTGATTATCAAATCCCGCGGCCGCGGAACCGTCGTCGCAGAGCGCACGGACAAAGCGATCACAAAGCGCATTTTCAATCCCATGACGACGCTGTGTACGGATATGGTGGATGACGTGGAGGTGCGATACAACTATGCGACGCCCACAGACATTGCAAGAAGCCGTCTCGGTCTCTCCAAGAGCGAGATCCTGCTTGCAAGCGACCTCATCTACCGTGCGGGCGGCACGGTCATTGGTTATTCGTTTGTGCAGATCCCGACGCGTGTGCTCTCCGAGCTTGACGTTTCCGTGGCCGAGGACGCCTCCATCCACGAGCTGCTGAATACGAAGCTCTACGACGCCGCGGCGCGGCAAACGCTGGTCATAAAGCTCATCTTTGCAAACGAGATCGAGGTGGAGTTTTTGGAGGTCGCCGAGGGAAAACCTCTCATCCTGATTGAATCCATCCTGTATCATGCAAACCATACGCCGCTTGCGCGCTGCAAGTTCTACTTCCTTCCGGAGCACTACAAACTGCAATACATTCTCCAGTGACCGCGTCGCATCCGATCCGCCTTTGGAAACTCATGGACAAGCGCCGTTTCGCAAACTATAATAAGTGTGCGGCGGCGCCGTTTGCTGTCGCAGGGGAGGTGCCATACCAAATGAAGTTTCATGCAGAGGTAGACCCGACCGCGTTCGTTGCGCCGGACGCCGACCTCGTCGGCCATGTTCGGATCGGACGGCATTGCAGCGTTTATTTCCATGCGGTCTTGCGTGCGGAGACGGCGGAGATCGTCGTCGGCGACGGCTCCAATTTGCAGGACGGCGTGATCGTACATACCGACCCCGGCTCCCCGGTGCACATCGGGAAAAACGTGACCGTGGGACACGGCGCGATCCTGCACGGCTGCACGATCGGCGACGGTTCGCTCATCGGTATGGGCGCGATCGTTTTGAACGGCGCTGTGCTCGGAAAGAATTGTCTTGTCGGCGCGGGCGCGCTCGTAACGGAGGGCAAGTCGTTTCCGGACAACACGATGCTGCTCGGCAGTCCTGCGCGTGCCGTGCATACGTTAACGCCCGAAGAGGCCGCAAAGCTCACGGACGCGGCCGGCGGGTATCAAACGCTCATCGAACGCTACAAAAAGGAATTTGACGACGTATGAAACGAATCCTGATGCTCGGCACGGGCGGTACCATCGCGTCCGCCAGCACCGCAGACGGTCTCGTTCCGCAGCTCAGTACGGATGAGATCCTCGGCGCGATCCCGTCGATCGCCCGTCTTTGCCATGCGGACGCCTTGCAGGTGTGCAACATCGACAGCACGAACATCCTGCCCTCGCATTGGCTGCTCATGGAGGCCGCCATCGAGCAGAATTATGATCGATACGACGGATTTGTCGTCTGCCACGGTACGGACACCATGGCATACACGGCCGCGGCACTCTCCTATCTCGTGCAGGACAGTCCGAAGCCCATCGTCATCACCGGCTCGCAAAAGCCCCTGAACACGGAAAATACAGACTCCAGAACGAATCTATACGCAAGCTTCACCTATGCGTCGAGCGCATGCGCCTCGGGCGTCGTCATCGTATTCGACGGGCGTGTCATTCCCGGCACGCGTGCGAGAAAGGTTCGCAGCAAGAGTTTTGACGCATTCATGAGCATCAACTACCCGGAACTGGCTTCCGTGCGGGACGGCCGCATCCTCTCCTACATTACGCTGCCACACGCGGACGCACCGCGTTTTTGCCGCACGCTCTCCGACCGTGTAGCGCTGCTCAAGCTCATCCCCGGTACGGATCCGGAGGTGCTGGATTTTCTGCTCAGCCGCAGCGATGCGGTCATCATCGAAAGCTATGGCGTGGGAGGTCTGCCGCAGCTCGGCAACGACGAATACCTCACGCGCATCAACCGGGCGGCGGCAGCGGGAAAAACGATCGTGATGACCACGCAGGTGCAGCTCGAAGGCAGCGACATCGGCGTTTATCAGGTCGGCCACGCGCTGAAATCCTTTCCGAACATTCTGGAAGCTTACGACATGACCACGGAAGCCGTTGTGACAAAGCTCATGTGGATCCTTGGTCAGACGCACGATCCCCTTACCGTGCGTCAAATGTTCTACACACCCGTCGCACATGATCTTCTCAGCACGGAGGTATCGAAATGAACGAAAGAATCGCCATCGTGACCGGCGCGTCCAGCGGCATCGGCCGCGAATTTGCCAAGCAACTCGGAGCCTTGCCGGGGCTTGACGCGATCTGGCTCATTGCCCGGCGCATGGATCGGCTCGAAGCCATTGCAAAAGAGCTTCCCATTCCCGCGGTCTGTATCCCGCTCGACCTTCTGGATCGCACGTCCGCAGCCGTGTTTTCGGAGCGTCTCGCAAAAGCCGCACCAGATGTGCGCTATTTTGTCCACGCCGCGGGCTTCGGCAAGTTCGGGACCTATCAGGATCTTACCACCGACGAGATCGACGGCATGATCGATCTCAACGCACGGGCAAGCGTGCATTTGACCTATGCGGTCCTGCCGTACATGCAGCGCGGCAGCCGAGTGCTTCTTCTCGGCAGTGCTTCCGCATTCCAGCCGCTTCCGGAATTCAACCTGTACGCTTCGACAAAGGCATTCGTCGTCCACTTCTCGCGTGCGCTCAATGTGGAGCTGCGTCCGCGCGGCATCAGTGTTACGGCCGTGTGTCCCGGATTTGTTCGGACGGAGTTCTTTGAGGTCGCCAAGCGGACGAAGAATCCCGAGACCTGTCAGCACTTCTCACCCATGTACGAGCCTGCGGACGTTGTAAAAAAGGCCATCTCCGACAGTGCAAAAGGCCATGACCTGTCCATTCTCGGCTTTACGACCTGGTTCCGTCGGTTCATGGCGCGCGTTCTGCCCGCCAAGTGGGTCATGGATACCTGGATGAAGATCAAGTAACGCGGACACGCAGCCGGGGTGCGGCCCCGTGCGCAGCCTGCGGCTGCGCCGCCCGGCGCGCCCGATGCACCGGAACAAGCGCAAACCACAGGCGCGCCGGCCGTTCCGCCTGCGGAACCGGGGCCGCAGCGTCCATACCAATATAAATCGCTCGGAGGAACACCTATGAAAAAACTATTATCGGAATTCAAAGAGTTCGCCCTGCGCGGCAACGTGATCGACCTTGCAGTCGGCGTGATCATCGGCTCCGCTTTCAGTGCGATCGTGACCTCGCTTGTAAACGACATCATCTCCCCTCTGCTCGGTCTGCTGTTTCAGCAGGACTTTGCGGAGCTGTCTGTTTCCTTCGGCGGCATTACGCTCGCCTATGGCGCATTCATTACTGCCGTCATCAATTTTCTGATCGTGACGCTCGCGCTGTTTGCCGTTGTAAAGGCGATCAACACGGCAAGCCGCCTGTTCAAACGCAAGCAGGAGGAAACACCGGCAGAGCCGGCCGTCAAAGTCTGTCCGTTTTGCAAAAGTGAAATTGCGATCGATGCGACCCGCTGTCCGCATTGCACCTCCAGCCTCGATACGGCAGACTGACAAAACCGCGCAGCATCTCCTGATACGAGAGTCGCTTTTTTTTGTGAAATCAGAACCAGGAGCATTGCGGGGCAGCAACGCTTTCTAGCATACGCCTGTCCCCCCTTCCCTGCATTGCACGCATGTAAAAGCGCCGCGGCATGACCCGCGGCGCTTTTGTCCGTTCCTCGATCTCAGTCCTCGTTGCTGTCGGTAAAGTCCGTCTGTTTCCCTTCCGGGAACGGTTCGTTGTTATAGATGATCCCCTTGAGAATATCGCGCGTTTCTTCCATATTGTAAGTCAGCAGGTACTTGCCCTTGCTGTTCTCTCCGTTGTGTCCCGTACCAGGGAACGGGATGGTGCTGCTTTCGATCGTAAAATCATTGCTGAGCGCGATGGTGGCAAGCTGAACGAGCGCATCTGCGGAAAGATTCGTTGCGGCGTTGTCCGCGACATAGTTGATCACATCCATGAGCTTGCCGATCGTCCATTCCTGCTTCACTTTCTTGTAGAGCAGCTCCAGCAGATGCCGCTGACGACCGGTTCTGCCGTAATCAGAGGTGCCGCCGCTGTAACGGTCACGGGCATACCACAGCGCCGTCTCGCCCGTCAAATGGTGCGGACCGTCGAACACTTCGACCTGCGTGTAGGTCTCCGGCATGGGCTTGCTGTTCTTCTCATGCCAGGAACGAATCTTCTTGTTGATGAATTTGCATTCCTCTTCGGTCAGATCCACATCGAGTCCGCCGAACGTGTCGATGATGTGCTCGAACATGGAAAACGTGATGGAAACATAATTCTGAATGTCGAGCTGGAAATTCCGCTTGCCGTTCAGCGTGTTGATGAGCATGCCGATGCCGCCGTTGCTGTATGCCTTGTTGAGCTTATCGTACCAGCCCGATTTGTCGTTGATGTATGCCGCACCGTCGCGCATGAGCGAAAAGATACAAACGCGCTTTGTGTCCAGATTGCAGGAAATCAGCATCATGGAGTCGGAGTTGCCCGTGCTGTCCGCGTTCGCGTTCTCATCGCGCGGGTCGATGCCGACAAGCAGAATATTGATGATGTTCGCGTTAATCTGATCGACCGCGTAAATCGGCTGTTCCGAAGGCGAGGGCTCCGGCTCAGGCGTCTGCGTGACCTGCACCGCATCCGGATCCGGCGTAAAGAACAGCACCTGCTGCACCTCTTCGGTTTCCACGGGCTTTTCCACGATCTCCACCGTGTTGTTCTTCTGGAGCTTGCCGGAATAGTATTTGAACACGCCAAACACGCCAAAGCCGGCGGCCGCCAGCACGAGAAGCACGATCAGGATGATCATCAACGTTTTTTTCATTGAAACACCATCAGCCTTCCAAATATTTGCCGTGATCCCGCCGATACAGATATGCATCTGCAAGAAATCGACAAAATATTATATCACACCGTTGTGTCGGATTCAACAGATGTCGCTTTTTGTGTTTCGTCCGTCTCCTGCGGATCCGCGTTCTTCTCGGCTTCGGCGCGATTTTTCCGGATCTCGTGCAGGCTCTGCAGCAATCCGAGCGCGCTTCCCGCAAGGAACAGCGGGATACAGAGCCACGAAAACCCTTGAACGATATTGGGAACAATCAAAAGCACGCTGCCCACGGCAATGCCGAGGATCGCAAAATAGGAAATGCGGTGAAACCGCACAAGCACATAGTGCATCAGAAAGATCAAAAGCGCAGCGGCGATCACAAACCCCACGCCCGCAAAGAACAGCGTGGGAATGTAGATCTCGGCGATCGCAAAGAGAATGGACTTGTACAAGCCCAGATACACGAGCAGAAACGACGAACTGAGCCCCGGGATCACCACGCCGATGGCAAGCACCGCACCCGCAAGCGCGGCAAGCAGCGGCGGCAGCGCATGTCCCGACGTGGCCGCTGCCTCCGCCGTCGCGCTCGTATCGAGAAACTCAAAGAGCAGCACGAATAGCAGCCCGCACAGTGCGGCTGCGACGTCGCGCATACGCAGGCGGTGTCCGCCGCCTTTTTTCGTCTCCTCGTAGAGCGTCGGAAGGCTCCCCAGCACAAACCCGCAGAACAGCGCGAACACCTCTGCCTCATGCTGTTCGATGATGAGCTTCAGCACATTGCTCGTTAAGAGCACGCCGATCACGCCGCCGATGCCGAGCGGCAGCAGAAAGATCACGTTCCGCTTGATTCCCCTGAACTTCAAAAGCTCACGGATCGCGTTCACCATGCGCTCATACAATCCCATGGAGATGGCAATGACGCCGCCGCTTACGCCGGGCAGCACAAAGCCGATGCCGATCGCCACGCCGCAAAGGATTTTCACAAAAATTCCGTTCAAGCTATCGCTCCAGTTCTATGATCCGGCCTGTCCGGCCGTTTGCCTTCGCATAGATTCTTCATGTATAGTATACCATTGTTTTCGTCAGGAACCTATTACCGCAACATGAAAATTTCGTTAAGATTCTGTCGGTTTGACAGCATTGCGCCCGCATGTTAAAATCAGAACATCCTATATATCATGGCGGTTTTCGTGCGTTTCTGCCGTTTCCGCCGTCTGAGAGGCTGTTCCATGGAAAAGCGCGCGCGCCAACTTCCGAAAAAATACCGTCATGCGGTCCTGTCTCTGCTCAAGGCTCTGGTCTGCGCCGTTGTGATCGCATCGTTCATCACCTGCGTTGCGTTGTATTACCCGGAGTCCGATTTCCATTTCTGGGGGTACTGGGTGTTCGCCATCCTGTATCTCGTCGTGTTTCTCTCCATTGCGAACATGTACCGCTGTTTCAATATCGGCGTACTCCGCCGCCGTGAACTGACGTTCTCTTTCTGCATGGCGTCGTTTCTCACGAACTTTATCATGTATTTCGTGCTGTCGCTGCTCTGCAAATACATGATCGATCCCATCCCCCTGCTCGTCATGCTCCTTGCGCAGTGGATCGCAGGGGCGCTCCTGCTGCTGCTTGCAAACCGTGTGTTTTTCCTGCTGCGTCCCGTGCGCAAGGCGATCATGGTCTGCTCGCGCGATCTGCATGAAAAGGCCACGCTTGACAAATTTCTGAACATGCGTGACAGCTACCAGATCGAAGAGACCGTATCCGAGTCGCTCGGCTACGACGCGCTGGTCGATCGGATCTCCGGCTACAGCACCGTCATCACCGGAGAGATCGAAATGGAGCTTCGGCAAACGCTCGTGAACTTCTGCTTTGACAACAACAAGCGTCTCTTCATTCTTCCCTCCGTACAGGATATTATTCTGCACAACGCCCACGAAACTTTTGTCGGCGACTCGGTGGTATATCTTTGCAAGAACCGGCCGTTTACGGTCGAACAGCTTGCGGTCAAGCGGCTGATCGACATTTCCGTGTCGCTGCTTGGCATCATCGTGACGTCTCCCATCATGCTCGTGACCGCGCTTCTCATCAAGCTGCACGACGGCGGCCCCGTGTTTTTCCGTCAGGTCCGCTACACACGCAACCTTCAGAAATTCACGCTGATCAAATTCCGCAGCATGGTCGTTGACGCCGAAAAGGACGGCGCGCGCTTTACTACGGACAACGATCCGCGCATCACGCCGATCGGCCGTTTCCTCCGCAGGACGCGCATCGATGAGCTGCCGCAGTTTTTCAACATTCTGCGCGGCGAAATGTCGCTTGTCGGTCCCCGCGCCGAGCGCATTGAAAACGTGGATTACTACTGCGAGATGCTGCCCGAGTTTCGCTATCGCATGAAGGTAAAAGCCGGCCTCACCGGCTATGCGCAGATCTACGGCAAATACAACACCTCCTACGAAGACAAACTGAAACTCGACCTGCTCTATATCGAAAACTGCTCGATCATTCAGGACCTGCAGCTCCTGTTCCTAACCGTTCGCGTGCTCTTTATTCCCGACAGTACAGAGGGCTTTCAGACGAAAACCATCGAAGAAATGGACACGGAGACGCAAAAGCAGCACGACGATCTGCAGCACACCGCGTAAAGCGCCAGCAGCAGTCCGCGGACGCATCGGACCGGCATGGGGGACATTCCCCGCATTGCCGGTCTGTTTTATGTCCGCGCCGGATTGTAACGGTGCTGTGACAATGCCGAAACGGCCGTGAAACATAGTGTTGCGATCCCGTTAATTTCCGCGAAACCGCATTGACGCACTGTCTTTTCCCGTCTACCATGCAGACATGGAACGACAAACAGCAACAAAAACATATCCTTTGCGCAGAGCGCTGCTTCTGCTGTTATGCCTGTGCATCGTTTCCGGCCTGCTCGCCCTGGGTGTCAGCGGCTATGTGAAAGCGCAGGCGTCGAAACGCATTCTTTCTTTTGAGGACGCGCTTTCTCTCGACGCGGACTGCATTCTGGTGCTGGGGGCGGGGCTCCGCGGCAACGGCGAACCGAGCACGATCCTCGCCGACCGGCTGGACTGCGCGGTGGCGCTGTATGAGAACGGCGCAAGCGACCGTCTGCTCATGAGCGGCGATCACAGCCGTAAGGATTATAACGAAGTCTCCGCCATGAAAGCGTACGCCGTGGCGCGCGGCGTGTCCAGCTATCATGTCTTCCAGGATCACGCAGGGTTTTCGACCTATGAAAGCGTCTATCGTGCGCGCGACATTTTTTCCGCAAAAAAGGTCATCATCGTTACGCAGAGCTATCATCTCTACCGTGCGCTGTACATCGCCCGTGCGCTCGGTCTTGACGCCTACGGCGTTGCCTCCGATGCCCGCAGCTACGCCCGTCAGCCCTATTACACCGCGCGCGAGATCGTTGCCCGCTGCAAGGATTTCCTTTATACGCTGTTCCAGCCGGAGCCGACATACCTCGGCACGGTCATCCCCATTACCGGCAACGGAAACGTCACGAATCAGCTTCCCTGCTATCCGCTTGTGTGAGCGAACGAGGCATGTTAAAATGGGGAGTATCCGATTTCGCACCGGGTACTCCCAATTTGTATTTCGGAGGCAGGCCATGCTGCACACGCGAGCGCTTCCCTTTGTTCGGCCGGACGGGCGGACCGCAGCGGAATATACCTTTGAGACGGCGGGCGGCGCTCAGCTTTCCGTCATGGAATACGGTGCGCGCATCACACATCTCATGCTGCCCGCAAGCACACGAAATCCCGCGGTCGACGTCGTGCTGGGTTATGACGATCCCATGCGATACCTGTCTGATACCGCCTGCTTCGGCGCCGTGTGCGGACGCTTTGCGAATCGGCTTCGCGGCGCGGCGTTCTCGCTCGGCAGCCGCCGCTATTCCCTCGATGCAAACGACGGCGAAAACACGCTCCACGGCGGAACCTTCGGCTTTCATCGGCGGTTCTTTGACGTCTGCGCCGTTGACGGCGGACTGCGCTGCCATCTCGTGAGTCTCGATGGGGACATGGGCTTTCCCGGCACGCTCGATCTGACCGTGACCTATACGCTCACGGACGACGCCGTGCTCCGCATCCAATATGATGCGTTCTGCCCGGACGCAGATACGATCGTAAATCTCACAAACCACAGCTATTTTCGGCTGGACGACGCGGATGATGTTCTCGATCACCGGCTTTTCGTCAATGCCGCGTTCTATACGCCCGCGGACGCGGCGCTGCTGCCGACGGGCGAGATTCGTCCCGTTGCCGGCACGCCGTTTGATCTCTCCGCGCCGGTGCGTCTTTCCGCGCTTTTGCGTCCCTATGCCCCCGCGCTTGCGGCGACGCAGGGGCTCGATCACAATTTTGTACTGCGCAAAGAAGCCCGCGATGCGCTGACTCTCGCCGCGGCGCTCATTTCTTCGGACGGCGGACGGCGCATGGAGTGCTGGACGACCCAGCCCGGTTTGCAGGTGTATACGGGCAACGGGCTTTCGGGCGAAATCTGCCGGGGCGGCCGCGCCTACAGGCTGTATGCGGGCGTCTGTCTCGAAACGCAGCTGTTCCCGGACGCCATGACGCACACGCATTTTCCAAGCCCGATCCTTCCCCGCGGTCAGCGCTGCCGGCACACGACCGAATACCGTTTCTTTGAAGAGGAGTAATCTATGAAGCGCATCTTCGCATGGATCCTTGCGCTGCTCGTTGCCGTCAGTCTGTTCGCCGGCTGCGATCTCAGCGAAAAAGACGTACAATTCATCAGTGATGTGCTGAACGCCGCGCTCGAACAGAGCGGGAACGATGCGGGCTCCGCACCGGAGAACACGCTTGTGGCTGCGCAAAGCACCGCTGTGCCGGACGCCGGACCGTCCGCCCCTGCCGGGACCGCAATCCCCGCAGCAACGGAAGCGCCCGAAGAAGAACCTCCATCCGACGTTGTTTACGGCGAACGATACGATACGCCCGAGGACGTCGCGACCTATCTCCACGCCTATGGCGAGCTGCCCTGCAATTATATCACCAAGGCCAAAGCGCGCGATCTCGGCTGGGACAGCAGCCGCGGAAACCTTTGGGACGTTGCATATGGCTACAGCATCGGGGGCGACCGTTTCGGCAATTACGAAGGGCGCCTGCCTGACGCGCCGGGGCGCAAATGGTATGAATGCGACGTCAACTACGACGGCGGATACCGTGGCGCGGAACGCATTCTGTATGCAAGCGACGGACTGATCTACTACACGGACGACCACTACAGCACCTTTACGCTGCTCTATGGGGAGGATTGATCGAACATGCTGCGCCTGTATCCGCTTGACGGACGTATGATGGATTCCAAAGATGCGCTCCATTCGCATCTCTACATGCAGTTTTCCCTGCCCGCCTACTACGGCAGGAATCTCGATGCGCTCTGGGACTGCCTGACGGAAAAAGAGCCCGGCTGTATCCTGATCCAGCGCGCGGATGCAGCCGAAAAGTCGCTTCTGCTGCCGCTGCTCGGCCTGTTCCTCGACCTCGTCCGCGAAACGCCGGGCTGGTCGGTCCGGCTCTCGACCGGTTCGCCGGATTGCCACGAAAACGACGACGCCCCGCATTCCGGATCCGCATGCAAAGGGGATTGCGCGGCGTGCCAAACCTCCTGCGCGCAGTCCCAAGTTCCCGCTGTCCCTGTGGGTACGCCCGAGGAACGCAGGCCGCTCTCCTTTGTCGTGTTTGATTTTGACGGCGTCCTTGCGGACAGCGAACCGCTGCACCGCATGACCCACCGTGAGCTCGAGCACGAGTTGTTCGGTGATCGCAAGGTCGCCATCGCCAGCAGCCGGCTCCGCGGCGGCTCCACCCGGCTGGTATACAAAATGGTCCTCGACGCCTACGGTGCAGCAGGCGATGTGGAGGAACTCTATGCGGAGCATTTCCGCCGCACGGCTGCAAAGGTGCTTGAATTTTTTCCGACACCCTCGGACGATCTGCTGCGCCTGCTCGACGGACTCGATGCGCGCGGTATCGGCTACGGCGTGTGTTCCTCCTCGCCGAAAAGCTATCTTGATACCATCCTGTCGGCTTACGGGCTTCTTTCACGCTTCCGTTTTGTTGTGAGCTGTGATGAGGTGTCGCATGTCAAGCCCGCGCCGGATCTCTATCTCCTCGCCGCAAAGCGCGCGAATGTGCCTTTTTCGGAGATCGCCGCGATCGAAGACAGCCGAAACGGCGTTGCGTCGGCGCTTGCCGCGGGCATTCGCTGTTTTGGGTATCTGCCCCGCCCCAGCAGCCAGGATCTCTCGGAAGCAGAGGGCCCGCTGCACCGGCTTTCCGATCTGCTGAAATATCTTCCGGACTGACGGTTTCGTTTTCTTTCATTAGAAAAAAACAAAGCAACAGAGAATCACGGAAACGCATTGTTCTCCGGCGTGCAATACAAAACGGACGGTTCCTATGAAACCGTCCGCTTTTTGTGTGCGAAATGGATCGGTATGGAAAAGCATGCGTCCATCAAACCAACATCCCGCAAATGTCTTTTGTTTCTCTTCTTACAGAAAAGAAACCGTCCCCCCAAGGGGTCTGAATGGTTTGGCGTTGCTTACTCGGCAGCGGGTGCGCCGACCGGGCAAACGTTTGCGCAGTTACCGCAGTCGATGCAGGTATCGGGATCGATCACATAGGTGGGATCGCCTTCCGAAATTGCTTCAACGGGGCACTCGGCAGCGCAAGCGCCGCATGCGATGCATTCGTCAGAAATCTTGTAAGCCATGATGAACCTCCAAGGATATAGATTTTCCACTACATTATAACATAGGCTTTTCAAAAAGCAAGAACAAATGCGCTGCGCCGTATGGCAAGTTCTGCCGCTCCCGTTTCGGGTGCTATCCCGTTTCCCCGCGCATATGCAAAGCGGCGCCCGAGAGTTCCTCCCGAACGCCGCAGTCACGCGATCCTTCTTGTTTTGCCTGTTTTCCGCTTTACGCCTTTGGCGCTTCGGTTGCAGATACACCGCCGGTTTGCCGGTCTTCCCGGCTCTTTCCGCGATTTGCACCGCCTCTGCGGCGCCGGCGCTGCACGGGCGGTTTGCCGCTTTCCGGCTGCGGCGCCTCCTTCGGCTTATCCGACGGCTGTTTTTCGCCGCTCGGCTTGGGCTGCCGTCTTCTGGGCGGCCTGCCCTGCTTCGGTTGATCGCCGTCACGCGGCTCGCGGTCCTGCTTCGGCTTGCCGCTTTCCGGCTTCGCCTTCTGCTGCGCGTCCGTTCCCTGCTCCTCCGCGGACTGCTTTCCGCCGCCGTGCCGTCTCCCGCCCCGTCTTCTGCGGCGCGGTTTGTCCTCGTCCGCCGGTTTCTCTGCGTCGGTCTGCTCCTTCGGCGGCTCGGGCGGGATGTACTCGCCGCGCAGCATCGTCTGCGCTTCCGGGGTGCGCTCGCGGCGCTCCGGTACGACAACGTTCTGCGGAAGCGGTTCCCCGACTTTCGCGAGTTGCGTATAATGGTAATCACGCACCTCGACCGTTCCGTCCGGCATCATCAGGCGCACGCGGGTACGCTCTGTAACGGCATTGTTCTCGATCACCGTGCCCACGCCGTCCGGCGTTTGGATCTCCTTGCCGGTCCTTGGCATTTTTTTCTTCATGTCCTCGTATGCCGCCTGCTCATACTGTAGGCAGCACATGAGACGGCCGCACAATCCGGAAATCTTCGTGGGGCTGAGAGAGAGGTTCTGTTCCTTCGCCATCTTGATCGAAACGGGATGGAAATCGCCGAGGAACGCTTTGCAGCAAACCGGTCTGCCGCAAGAGCCGAGGCCGCCCAGCATCTTCGCTTCATCACGGACGCCGATCTGCCTAAGCTCGATCCTCGTGCGGAACTGCGCCGCAAGATCCTTCACAAGTTCGCGAAAATCGACGCGTTCGTCTGCGGTAAAATAGAACACGACCTTACTGCCGTTGAATGCGTATTCCACATCGACGAGCTTCATGTCGAGCTGGTGCTGTTCGATCTTCTTCTGGCAGATGCGAAACGCATCGCCCTCCTTCGCCGCGTTTTGATCGCGCATGCGGCGATCCTCCGCAGTCGCGACCCGTAAAATGGGCTTGAGCGGCTGCACGACCTGGTCGTCCTCCACCTCGTGAGGCGGCTGCGCGACCTCGCCAAACTCGGTCCCGCGCGCGGTCTCCACGATCACGCCGTCGTTTTCTTCGATCGTAAAGCCCGTCGGATCAAAGTAATAGATACGCCCGCTCGTCTTAAAGCGAACGCCGATGACCGTTGTCATGTTTTCTTCTCCTTATTCATCAAACGTACCAGTACCGCGTCCAGCGTCATTGCCGGACTTGTGCGGTAGTACGCAAGGCTTTTCTGTGCTTTCAACACGGATTCTATCATACCCAAAATGCGCCCGGTTGTAAAGTTTTCCGCGATGCGCCGGGAAAGATTTTCTGATTCCGGGCTGCACGGCGCCGCGCCGCCCTCCGTGCAGATGAGCGCGTCACGCAGCACGTCCGCCCAGCATTCGAGCAGCAGCCCTGCGTTTTCCGCATCGGGCTTCCGCTTTTTCTGGCCGTCGGCCTCTGCGAACACGGGCTCTGCAATACGCTTTGCCGTCTCCTGAAACGGTAGCCGCGCAAACAACGCGTTTTCAAGCAGCTTCGCCGCCGTCTCGCGAAACGTGCGATAGCCTTCCGTCGCCCGCTCCTCGGCAAGCCCGCAAACGCCTCCCGACCAACATGCCGCAAAATAGGCGTTCTCCTTGGCGATGCCGCGCCGCTCCAACGCTGCCTGCACGCGCTCCACCGGCTCCGCGCCGAGTCTCCAGATGGCGCAGCGCGACCGGATCGTGGGCAAAAGCCCCATCTCCGCGCCCGTGAGCAAAAGCATGGTATTCTCCGGCGGTTCTTCCAGCGTTTTGAGCAATGCATTCTGCGCCTGCGGCGTCATGCGATGCGCATTCTTCAGCAGATACGCCCTTCTTCCGTGGGAAAACGATTGCGCGGCCGTACTTTCGATGAGCGCACGCACCTCGTTTACACCGATCGGCGCGTCGCCCAGCTCGATATAATCCGGACAGTTTTGCAGCCGTGCCGGATCTGCCTCTCCGCAGCAATACGCGGCTGCGCATTTTCGCGCAAGCGCCGCCCGCCCGCTGCCCTCCGGCCCCGCGATCAGCATCGCGTGCATGGCCCTGCCGTCCCGGATGCAGCGGAGAAGCCGTTCCTCGTTCATAGAGCCCCCTCCTTCAAAACGCTGATACGACCATCCCGCACGCCATAGAACGTTCTCCCCGCGCGCACTGCGGAAAGCAGTCTCTCCGCATCGGCCGGACGCACCCGCTCGCCCGGAAGCAGCAGCGGCATTTGCTGCGGGTATGCGTTGACGACCGTTCCCGCGACCCGTCCCGCCGCCGCTGCGATCTCACACGGCTCCTGCGCCGCAAAAGCCGCCTCTCGGAGCGGCAATACCCGTTCCGGCGGCGTCCACGGATTCACGCTTTGCACGATGCGCCGCTTTTGATACGGCAGGCGCTGCAAAGCGTCGAGCAGCTGCGGATACCACGCCGGATCATCCGCAGGCGTCGTAATGAGCACAAGCCGCCGCTCGTCCGCCGTCTCAACAAATACATTCTGCGCTTCGAGCGCCGCCTGTGCCTGTCTGCCTGTGATCCCGCGCCCGGTCACGTCGATGAGCAGCCGGGTCGCGTCATGGTCCTTGGCGCCCGAAAGCACTGCGGCGGCGGAAAGCCCCGCCATGCCGTCGATTACCTTTGCATACGCCGCCATATGCGCTGCATGCGCGTTCCAATCCTGTCGCTGCGCCGTATACAATGCCCAGTCAAGTGACGCCAGCAGCAGATAGGACGGACTGGACGTTTCGATGAGCGCAAGCCGGCGCTGCACCGTCTCCGGTGCGATCCTGCAATCCGAAAGATGCAGCGTGGCGGCCTGCGTCAAAGCGTTCATGGTCTTGTGCTGACTGTGACACCAGAGATCCGCTTCGCCGGCCGGCGTTGCAGGAAGCTTCTCGGAGAAGGGAAAGTGCGCGCCGTGCGCCGCATCTGCGAGAAGCAGCGCGCCATGTTTGCGGCACACATCCGCGATCGCAGGAAGATCCGCCGTAAAGCCATACACATTCGGCGATGTAATGAATACCGCGGTCGCACCAGTGCGGCACAGCTCCCGTTCGACAAGCGCCGCGTCCGGCAGGCTCGGCGCACCGAACGTATCATCAAACGGCGTTGTAAAAAACTCCGTCCAAATGCCGGAAAGGATCGCGCCGCCGATCACACTGCGATGGCAATCGCGGCAGACAAGCAGTCTCTCCGACCGATCCAACGAAAGCAGCATTGCCTCGATCGCCGCCGTAGAACCGCCGACGGAAAGGAACGAATGTTCTGCGCCATATGCCTTGCGATACTTGTCCGCCGTACGCGCAAGAATGCCCCGCGCAGCATGCAGATCGTCCATGCCGCCGAGTTCCGTAACGTCCCAGCCAGAAAGCTCTTCGCGAAAAAAGCCGTCGAGACCGCGTCCCTTATGCCCAGGCATATGAAAACGCGCACCGTCACGCTGCGCGTAATTCCCGAGCACTTGCGGGAGCGTATTCAGGATCGGCGGGCGCTCTTCCATTGTGCCAGCAGGCGTTCTTTCATCGCATCGCTGATGCTCACAAGCATCGTGCGTTCCTGGCCGCCGACGCGGTAAGAGATCGCGGTGCTGTCCTCTTTTTTGCCCAGATACAGCCGCATTCGTTTGCCGCCCTCATCCTGGCCGAGCGCGGAATACGGGCGGATCTTTGTGATCGCCGTAAGATGCGTCTGCGCTTCGGCGCGCTCCTTTTTCCCTACGACGTGCGTTACGACAAACATGCGCTCCGTCAAGCGATAGGAAAAGCGAACCAGAGCCTTTTTGTAGATCAGCAAGCCGAACAGCAGCAAAAGCGCATAGCTCACGATCTGGCTAACCAGCCCGGGAAGCCCAATCAGCGTGCCAAGATAGGAAACAATCAGGATGATGAACCCTGCGCCGAAAAGGGCGGCAGCGAGAACCATCCAGTCGCTGCGGAATACTTTTCTGACCGGCTCCGCGAACTCGGTATAGGGTTGTTGTCTTTGTTCTTCCATGTTTACTATTATAGTGTTCGCGTGCGAAAAGGTCAACCAAAGCAGAGCATATTGATGAAATCAAAAGAAATGTTGGATTATTTCAAGTTAATCACGGATAATCGTAAATATTCGAACTTGCAATCCGTCATGGATTTGCAGTAAAATCGTCCTGTTCGATCCTCCTTAGCTCAGTCGGTAGAGCAACCGCAAGGGTTAGCATCCGAAAAAGAGCGAAAGAGGACGGCAAGAGTCTCCGAGCCGATAATGCATAAATCATCAGATTTTGTGTATAAGCGGAGCAAAAAATTCATATCATTCCTCCTTAGCTCAGTCGGTAGAGCAACCGCAAGGGTTAGCATCCGAAAAAGAGCGAAAGAGGACGGCAAGAGTCTCCGAGCCGATAATGCATAAATCATCAGATTTTGTGTATAAGCGGAGCAAAAAATTCATATCATTCCTCCTTAGCTCAGTCGGTAGAGCATGCGGCTGTTAACCGCAGTGTCGTTGG